>Ga0105046_10005263_pt1 | contig 20473 bp, 16 predicted proteins | sample MAT03_FD_78385 | JGI IMG/M metagenome (GOLD analysis project Ga0105046, IMG submission 78385) | Freshwater microbial communities from Lake Fryxell liftoff mats and glacier meltwater in Antarctica - MAT-03 (megahit assembly) | ecosystem: Environmental > Aquatic > Freshwater > Ice > Liftoff...
AGAGCCTCCTTCGGCCCATAGAATAACTCGATCAACTCAAAACTCCAGATTCAACTCGGGCAAAACACGTCTGTATGTCATGCTATGTTTAATGCATTGGTGGATACAACCTGCATCCGATGCACTATTCACACGGCGGATAGCCAAAAATCGCAGTGAAACTCCAGTTCCTGTTTATCGCTTTCACGTTTTTTGCGATTCCGCTTTCGTTCATTGACGCGCCGTATCCGCAGGAACTTCTTCTTCAACACGCCGCGACTTTGCTCGGTCTTGCTTGTTTGACGGGTGCGGTAATCTTCGCCGCTCCAACCACGCTGTCGTTTACGTGTGTGCTGATCTTTGTCTGGTTACACATCGTCGGCGCTCGATGGATCTATTCTTTCGTCCCCTACGACGACGTCGCTCGTTACATCGCGGGGACGTCGCTGTCTGACTATTTCGGTTGGGACCGCAATCACTACGATCGCATGGTTCACTTCGCCTCCGGATTACTCGGTGTTCCACCAGCATCGGAGTTGCTGCAGAAATTTGGCGCCATGCGACCATTCGGTGCCGCCTTAATGGGCATTGCATGCGTCATTACAATCGGTGCGTTTTATGAAATCTTGGAATGGCAGATTGCCACGGTGTTTTCGCCCGCCCAAGCGGAAGCGTACAATGGTCAACAGGGCGATATTTGGGATCCACAGAAAGACCTGACGCTCGCGGCATTCGGGGCACTGCTGTCAGTCGGATTGATGTTTCGTTGGACGCCCGGCGACCCACGTTGATGGCGATGAACCATTGGTTGGACTCGGAGGACTCGGCGTCGTGTTTTCGCTATGGTTGCCCTTCTTCTCGTACCCGGTCAACTCGAACGTATTCTGCGTTAAGAAATGTCTGCCACATCGAAACGTGATCAGGTCATCTACCTTGCAAAGAATAATCCAGGCAAAGCGTTAGCAATGGCACGTTCTGTGAGCGATCCATGGTTTCGAGCGCAGGAACTGTCTAAGGTCACACGCTTCACCGACGCTGATCCTGAACCCATTGCCGCCAAAGCTGCAAAGGAGGCTGCAGCGTGTGAAGATGACTACAAAAGATCCAAAGCTGCTCGAGTGTTCGATCTTTGGCGGTTAAAACCATTGCGATTCAATCAGCGTCGGGATTCGTTTCGCTGGTTGGTTTGGTCCAGTTCCGTTTTCACATTCTATACAGGAACGTTCCATCGTAGACAGATCGATCGCACGCACAACGAGGGACGCAGGTGGTCGGGATGAGCCGCACCAAGATTAAAACACAGTATTTTTTGTTGTTTAAGGAATCAATAGTACGCCCAAGAGGACTCGAACCTCTGACCGTCGGATTAGAAATCCGATGCTCTATCCAACTGAGCTATGGGCGCATGCTGCTTCTGTTAAGCATGAAATCGTTACGAGACCATGGAGGCTCGAGCTGCTTTTTCGACGGCGTCTGCGGTGATGCCGAACTTGGCGTAGACCTGTTCGTAAGGACCGCTGGCACCGAACCCATCCATTCCGACAAAGCGTCCCGATAGTCCAAGGTAACGGTCCCAACTCATTCGAATACCGGCTTCGCAGGCGACTCTCGCCGAAACCGATGGCGGCAACACTTCGTCTTGATATGCCTTGGGTTGCTCGGCAAACAAATCGATGCACGGCATGCTTACGACACGTGCCTTGACTCCGGCTGCGACTAACTTTTCGTAGGCGGCGACGCAAAGAGACAACTCGGTTCCGCTTGCCATCAGGATCACGTCTGGCTTGGTGGAACCGCCAGCAAGGATATAGCCGCCTTTGGCACAACCCGATGCAGCGGCGTACTTGGTGCGATCGAGTGTTGGCATATTTTGACGCGACAAAACGAACGCTGATGGATGATTGCCGATCTGCATTGCGGTTCGATAGCACTCGGCAACTTCGTTTCCATCGCCCGGACGAAATACATTGAGCCCTGGAATTGCTCGACATGCGGACAGGTGTTCGATTGGCTGGTGAGTCGGTCCGTCTTCGCCAACGCCGATACTGTCATGCGTCAATACGTAGATGACTGGCTGATGCATGATGCTGCTCAATCGCATTGCACCTCGCATGTAATCCGTGAAGACGAAGAATGTCGCACCAAAGACTCGAAGGCCGGTTAGCGACATGCCGTTGCAAATACCGGCCATCGCGTGTTCACGAATGCCGAAGTGCAAGTTGCGACCACCGAAATTTCCAGGCAAGAAATCGCCAGCACCTTCGAAATCGAGGTTTGTCTTTGTGCTAGGTGCAAGGTCTGCCGATCCACCGATCATGAAGGGGACGTTCTTGGCGATGGCATTCAGTACTTTGCCGCCGCTGTTTCGAGTAGCGTCACCTTTTTCACTCGCAGGGAACGTAGGGATATCCTTGTCCCATCCGGCAGGCAACTTCCCAGCGAACATCGCTTCAAGATCGGCAGCTTTGTCTGCGTAAGCGACCTTGTACGACTCCCAAACTTTTTGCCAGTCATCATATGCCCTCTTGCCACGTGCACCGATGTTTTCGGCGAAGTGTTCCATCACGCCTTCAGGAACGTAAAACTTTTTGTCCTTTGGCAGGCCATAGGATTCTTTCGCCAGGGCAATCTCGTCCCAACCAAGCGGTGCACCGTGGGCGTGGTGCGTGTTCTGCTTGTTAGGTGCCCCGTAGCCGATGATGCTCTTGACGACGATCAACGTTGGTTTGTCGTTGCAGGCCTTGAATGACTCGATCGCCTTCGCGAGGGCCGCGGTGTCGTTCGCGTCGTCGACATGCATCACATTCCAGCCAAGCCCTTCGAACTTCAGTCCCATGTTTTCGCTGAACGCAAGCGACGTATTGCCTTCGATGGTGATCTTGTTGTCGTCGTAGATCCAGCAAAGATTGTGGAGCCCTAAGTGCCCAGCCACCGAGGCGGCTTCGGTGGAGATGCCTTCCATCAAGTCGCCGTCGCTGCAAATCGTAAAAATGTTGTAGTCGAACAATTTGTGTTTGCTGGTGTTGTATCGTTCGGCAAGCCACAATTGAGCCATCGCCATCCCGACCGAATTGCTGACACCGGCTCCAAGAGGCCCTGTGGTGGTTTCGATTCCAGCGGCCTCTTTGTATTCAGGGTGGCCCGCACAAACGCTGCCGATTTGTCGAAAATGCTCGATCGCATCGAGTGAGATCGATGGCTGGTTCTTGACGTTGCCATCCGCGTCAACAGCTTTTACGCCTGTCAGATGGAGCATCGAGTACAGCAGCATCGACGCATGGCCGCAGGATAGAACGAAACGATCGCGCCCCGGCCAGAGAGGATGAGCCGGGTCATACTTCATCGAGTGATTGAAGACTTGATAGGCTACCGGCGCAAGTGCCATCGGGGTGCCGGGGTGTCCACTGTTAGCTGTTTGCACAGCATCCATACTGAGGGCACGGATGGTATCAATCGCGGTGGTTTGAATATCGGTGGACGCGACGCTCATCGTTTTGATCCCGTGTGAGATTCCCACCATTGGGCGGGGTGTTAAAAAAGATTTTTGACTTCGACAAAGCGTAATGCGCTCGCTAGCGGCCTGGAAGGGGCAAGTTGAAGTCTGTCGAGACCGTTAGTCGCGATTTCGCGCGATTTCTGTATTTTTTAACGTTTCCTCGGAATTGACCTAATAAATTAACTTTTCGCCCGTCGTTCACATACAAGCCGCTTTTAATGCTTCTGTCATCTCATCGAAACCCGTCATGAACTTACTCAGTAGCCTTGACGGCCATCCGCTGAAGCCGGACTTACGGCCGAAGGCGGAGAATTTGATTGCGACTCAAGACCGTACGGCACCGCTGACGCGTCGCGAGTGGATTGAATCGATGGTCGATCGTTACGAAAGGCCATTGCTGGCGTATGCCTGTCGGCTGTTTAAAGGGAATCATACGAAGGCTCAGGACGCCGTTCAAGAAACGTTTTTGAGGCTTTGCCGCCAGGATCGGGAAGAGATTGAAGATCGGGTCGCGGCTTGGTTGTTTTCAGTTTGCAGAACGCGTGTCATCGATATGCAAAGGTCGCAAGGTCATACGATGAACTCCATCGAAGATTTGACGGTTGTCGATCCAGCACCCGACGCTTCTCACTTAGCGGAATCGGCCGAGCAAGGCTCGCGGCTCGCCAAGCTGGTCGAGTCGTTGACGCCACGTCAACAGGAAGTGATTCGGTTGCGTCTCCAAGCGGAGCTTAGCTACCGGGAGATAGCAGAGATCACGGGGATGACGGTTTCCAATGTCGGCTTTCATCTTCACGCAGCGGTCCGGTCGCTTCGCGAAGCCATACAACCAACTTAGTCGAAGCCAGTCTCATTTTGTCTTTTATTTTTTGTCCTTAGTTCGAAACAAAACAGGTTAGCTCCATGCAACCAATCATCTGGAACGACGAGCGGATTACCGCGTATGTCTTGGGTGAGCTGTCCGCCGACGAAGCGACCCAACTCGAATCTGAGATGCGATCCAACGCCGACCTATCGCAGGCGGTTGACGAAGCCAAGCGAATCACATCGCAGCTATCGTCGATGTTCGCGAGCGAACCACCGATGTCGCTCAATTCGATCAAACGAGAGGAGCTTTTTGCAGCGCCTGCCACCGTGAATCGACAGAACGAGCCATTGAAGCCGACAGCCTCTCGTTTCCGATCCATTCGAGCATTGTCTCTCGCTGCGACCGTGTTGTTGCTCGGAACGCTGGGGACGATTGTCTATCGAGCGGATTTTGCGAACCAAGAGTTTTCGACGCAAGTGGCAATGGGGCCAAAGTCATCGATGCCGCACGAGCTTCGTGTCGCTAAGTCGGCGGAAGGTGAGCTTATGGATTCTGACGATGTGTTGTTCCGAAAATTGAATTCATTGGAGTCGGCAATTGCTCAGACAATTCCTATTGACGCCCCGATGGCTAGCGCACCGGCAACGGCTTCAAGTGATAAAGACGGTAAGCAAGAAGCTTCGGATCGTTCAATTGGTCTGTCGTTTGAAATGAGCATGGCCCAGGAAACTACCTCCTTAGCTCGGGTTGAAGAGCTCGCCAAGAACGTTTCCACCAACGAGCCTTCAAATCGCAAGGCAACTTCATGGCAAGCTGTTCAGGGCCAGGTAGTTCCGGCTTCTCCAGATTCAAGGCGTTTAGCCGAAGCGAAAGAAAGCGTGGAGGAGTTCGGGGCAAACGGGTACGGGGCTCCACCTGCCGAAGAATTAATGCGCGGTGATGCGATGAGTAGTATGTACTTTGATTTTGGTTCCGCTGGCATGGCGACGGGCGGCATGGTGGATGCCCGCGAAGTTGTCGCGTTATCCGACGCAGTTGTGCCTGAGTTTAAAACGGATAGCGAACCTGTAGGGAGACGGTTCGGTACAGATCTTCCCGAAAAACGGTTGGAACTTGAGCGGCTGTCATCCATGGCAATGGAGGGAGCAGGACCTGGTAACGCTGGCGATCGCTTCGAGCCAATCGTTGAAAACGGCTTTAGCCGCGTCAGCGAAGAACCGCAAAGCACTTTTTCGATCGATGTCGATACGGCATCGTACTCGAAAGTCCGTCAGTTCTTGATGCAAGCCAACATGCTTCCTCCGGCTGGCGCGGTCCGAATCGAAGAACTTATTAACTACTTTGACTATCAATACGAACCGCCTGCCGAGAACAGTGAGCATCCGTTTGTTACAAGGATTGAAGTTGCCGATTGCCCCTGGACGCCGAGCCATCGCCTGGCCCGTGTTGCGATCAAAGGCAAAGTCGTTGCCAATGAAAAACGTCCGGCGAGTAATCTGGTGTTCTTAGTCGACTCATCGGGGAGCATGAGCGAGCCCCGTAAGTTGCCGCTGGTGAAGGAAGGTTTGCGTAAACTCGCTGAACGGCTTGGCGAGAAGGATCGTATCGCAATTGTTGTCTACGCTGGGTCCGCAGGCCTCGTGCTTGATTCAACGCCAGCAACCGAACGGTCAACGATCATGCGAAAGTTGAATCAAATGCAGTCCGGCGGAAGTACCAATGGTGGCGAAGGCATTCGACTTGCCTACCAAGTCGCTCGAGATCATTTCATTGATGGGGGCGTTAATCGCGTGATACTGTGCAGTGACGGTGACTTCAATGTCGGCACGACCAGCAATGACGAACTCGTTCGCTTAGTCGAAACTGAGGCGAAAGGTGGGATCGACATCACCGTGCTTGGTTTCGGCATGGGCAACCATAACGACTCGATGATGGAACAAATCAGCGGTCGCGGAAACGGCAATTACGCGTTCATCGATACGGAGTCTGAGGCCAATCGTGTGCTGGTTGAGCAGACTGCGTCGACGCTTGTGACAATCGCTCGCGACGTCAAAATCCAAGTCGAGTTCAATCCGTCTAAAGTCGCGGCTTACCGGTTGATCGGTTACGAGAACCGAGTACTCGCCAACGAAGATTTTAAGGACGACACCAAAGACGCCGGTGAGATCGGTGCTGGGCACAGCGTAACCGCTGTTTACGAGCTGATCCCGGCCGGCGGTGATACTGCGGCGGTGCCGCCGGCGATCAACGAGATACGTGATCAGAAGTCAGTTACGCCGACCGAGGCAAGCTCCCAGCACGAATTGATGAACGTCAAGTTGCGTTACAAAAAACCTGACAGCGATAAAAGTATCTCGGTCGAGTTTCCCGTCGTTGATGAAGAACGGGGTTTTGATCAAGCGACCAATGACTTTAGGTTTGCCGCCTCGGTGGCCGGTTTCGGAATGTTGTTGCGATCGAGCGAACATATTGGCAAATGGACTTTCAGTGACGTCGAGACAATCGCATCACAGGCCAAAGGTTCTGATCAATACGATTATCGCGCCGAGTTTATCGAGATGGTTCGCCAAGCCGCAAAGCTTCGAAGTCAAGAGCGTTGATTTACCCGCTAAGCGTTCACGCCTTGGAGATCTTGAGATCTGCAAGTATTTTGGCGAGATGACCTCTCGTACAAAAACTGTTCTGACATCGGTGGCCAAGTTCATCATTCCAGCCGCGATCATCGCTTGGTTGCTTTGGCGAATGGAGCCAGAACAGTGGGTACAGCTCCGCGAGCAACCGAAGAATTATGCTCTGCTTTTGTCCGCGATGTTGGTAGCGATTTCGGCGGTCCTGCTGTCGTTTGTCCGCTGGTGGCTCTTGGTTCGCTGTCAGGGCATCGCGATCACGATCGTCGAGTCCTTGCGGCTTAGCTCGATCGGATTCCTGCTGAGTTTTGTGTCCGCAGGCAGTGTCGGCGGTGATCTTTTCAAGGCCGTCTTTTTGGCTCGTCGCTGCCCAGGAAAGCGATTTGAAGCGATTGCTTCGGTCGTCGTTGATCGTGCCGTCGGCCTCTTGGGGCTGGTGCTTCTTGTGACGATTGCGATGGCGATTGTAAAGCCGATCTCGATCACTGAAAACAAAGACATTGCACGAATTTACGACGCTGCAATCTGGCTCACCGGCATTGGGTTTTTGTTGGTGCTGATCCTGGTTCTTGGAGGAACAGCGATTGATCGCATGATTCGCACTGCGGCAAAGTGGCCCATTGTTGGAGGATTGGTTGAGAAAATCGCTGGCCCGCTAAGAATGTTTCATCAGCATCCTTTCGTGTTCGCGGCCTCTGTGTTGATGGGTGTGGTTGTGCACACGCTTCTTACGGTAAGCATCTATATGATTGCAAAAGGACTTTATACGATGCCGCCGTCTTTTTCCGACCACCTTGTGATCGTGCCACTTGCCAACGTCGCTGCGGCGTTGCCTGTCGCCCCGGCAGGTTTGGGAGTTACCGAAGCCGCGATGGAATGGCTCTACAAGGTCATCCCTGCGACTCCCACCGTCGCGTCTGGCACGCTTGTCGCGCTGATCTATGAAATCGTCAAAGTGCTAATGGCCGTCATCGGAATCGTTTTTTATTGGTCCGCTGGGCGTGATGTCAAAGGCAGCATCGCCGAAGAGCTACCCAGCTAACGCGTCTGGCGAATTACGGCAAGCCGTTCGCCTTCTCTATTGATTCGCCGGATGGGTCGTCGCCCTAAGGTTAAACCGTCCAAGATTGGGTGAGAAAAAACTCGAAGCGAGCAAACGATGGCGTTAGAGTCATAGACAGAAGGTCTCGTCTCTCTATGTATCGGATCAGCTATGTGGACTTACGATTTTTTCCAAGAAACCGACCTGCCGCCGGACTGTGTGTGGGCACCACTTTCGGAAATAGAAAGTTGGCCAGCGTTCGATTCAAAGATTCGCAAGATTGAGATGATGAGACCGCCATCGGAAGGTGCCATCTATTATCTGGAGGCGTTCTCTGGAAAGCGTCATCGCCGAAGAATTGCAGGGTTCTTTGCCCCATCTCGATTCGAAGACGTCTCCCGGTTGCCTCTTGCTCGCGTTCATACAACTTATTCGTTGTTTCAGCGCCCTCGAGGTACTTTTATCAACGTTCGCGTGGAGTATCGAGGATTTCTCTCGCTAGTGTGGGGGCCCATACTAGGGCCATTGTATGTCAAACGACTAACACGGTTTACGAGTTTGCTGCTCGACCATGCTCGTAGTTTGCAACAACTTGAGAAATCACCGGCCATCGGAGAATCGGTTTCGTCGTCACCCGAAGAAGCGAGTCCGAAAGACGAAGTCTCGGCTGCTACGTAGTGCCTCGTCCGCTACGGCTCACGCACCTTTTCGAAAAGAGAGCCTAGAAAAGACAAAGGCTGGTTTGACAAATCGCCAAACCAGCCTTCGCAGTTCTTTCTGAACTTCGGGACTCAACGATTAGTTGAGCATCTGCTCAACTTCCTTCATCACTGCAGCAACGTCGACGCTGTCCGCTGCAAAGCTGTGAGAAGCGACTACTTGGCTTTCATTTGCCACGATTACCGTTACCTCAGCAGTGGGGCTGATGCGGTAAGATTCTGGACCCGTTTCGCTCTCCTGTGCAACAACAACAGGGACGTTCTTTGCGCCCGACTGACTGGCGATGTTGATTGCTTGCTCCTTCAAAGTCGATTGATCGTCACCAAGAATGGTCACAAGGCCCTTTAGCCCAGCGTCCTTGTGATCGGTGACAGCTTTATCGAGCTTGCCTACCAACTCGTTAACCTTAGCGCCACCCTTGCGAGTGAAAACCATCACCATCGGTCGCTGGCCATACTTGCACCGGTAGCAAAGTTCGTCACCTGCTTCGACGCCATCGTCTGCAGCACCTGCGACTTTGGTGACATAGAAAGCACCAATCGAATCACCTTGCTTGAGACATTCCGTTGCAGTGTCAGCGGCACTGACAAAACCACATATGAGCGCTGCTGATAGAACGCTGCCGAGAAACAGTCGAGACATGGAAAGAAACTCCAATGGGGATGGGATTTTGGATCGCGCGAAGCGCGACCTCAACCGGGCGGGCAACAAACGTGACCGAAAGCAAATCTTAAGATAGCACTGCTTTCGAGATTGTGACTTGGCTCACCAATCGAAGAATTACCACCGGCAGGCAAGTAATCAAGTCGCCCCGCATTATCCCGTGTCTGACGTCGATGGCAACATGCCCGAGGCAACATTCTGAAACTAGATTAAATTTACCGGGCGGGCTCCACCAAAAGCAGACGCATCGCACTGACGGTTAGGCAAAACAGGCGAATTTCGCGTTTTGCGGGGTGTCCAGTTTTTAGAATTTTGATTTAGAGCTGAAAAAACCATCAAAAACGGCTTCTGTGCCTTCACTATGATGCTAAGGGGAACTAAAATCACGAAGCGACGTTTGAAGCTTTGAGAGTTGTAATGGCTGCTCTGGCGGCAAGCGTCCCGGTAAAGTTAACTTAAACTTCCTAGCCAAACTGGACGAAATTTCTTAACTTTCGGTTACTTATGACCGAGTGACTGAGAATAACGTTCAGCGTGTCGCAAATGTATCGCTCGATCCATCAAAAGGATGGGGAACATTCGCGTCAACTTCGCTGTTTAGGCCACCCTACCAAAATCCCTCCCCCCCCAGGCAAATTTCGAACGAGTTCCTCCCTCAACGAACACGAGCGAAAAAAGGAAACAGAATGGCAAATATAGAAACACTGGCCGCAAGCGAGGCCGGTGCCAGTACCAGCGGATCATCCATGGCAGTGGTGGTCCGCGAAACCCCTGTCGTCATTAAGGCCAGTGTGCTTGCACCTGGATTCCGACTTACGCAGTACTACCAAAAGCTTCGCGTAGAAGGCTTTTCTGACTTGCTTCCTGAGCAAATCGAAATTGATCCAACTTCCATTGCCAGTGGCGGCGAGGTGCGAATCGATCAGATTGCTCTCCCACCCTGCTGTGAGATTATCGGCGTCTGGTTTGCAAACCCGGTCATCAGTGTCGAGCAAGTCAGTTAAGGCAGGTCAGGAACGTAAGTCACTTCATCTCATGATCAAGTGATCGCGCTGGTTCAGTCGGAACACCTGAGCGGGGCCAAAGGCTCCGCTTTTTTCGTTTGTGAGCGACTTGATTTAGCTCTTATTCGAAACAGGCGTTTCTTTGTTACCATCACGAATGAACGGCTCTCGCTCTTTCACGCCTTCAGCGTCTTTCACTTCACGAACCCAAATGTTTCGAAATCGAACTGGGTTGCCGTGATCCTGAAGCGAGATCGGTCCTTTCGGCGGGTGGGCTTTATACTGCGGCGGACGGTTGAAGGGCGTATCACCGAGTAACGCAAAATGGTTTAGGATTAAAACGCCATTGTGTACTGCGGTGATATAAGCTGGCGACTCAAGCGAGCCATCGTCCTTAAAGCGAGGACAGGTCCAATAGATGTCGTAAGTGTTCCACTCGCCTGGTGGTCGCATCGCATTGACCATCGGAGGTGTCTGCTTGTAGATGGCCCCCGCTTGGCCGTCGAAGTAGGTTTCATTATCAAACGAATCGAGAACTTGTATCTCGTATCGCCCCATCAAAAAGATGCCGCTATTTCCGCGTCCCTGGCTTCTACCGACCGCTGGTGTTGGTGCAGACCATTCGATGTGTACCTGGCAGTCACCAAACTCATCTTTCGACGTGATTGCAGCCTTGCCGCAAATTAGCGAATCCCCGTCAACCTTCCAAGTGTCTGCGTTATTCCAATGAGTCTTGTCGGTGCCATCGAATAAAACAACAGCGCCTGCCGGAGGTTCTGAATTGGTTAGTCCAGGAGTGACCACGGCGGGTTCCGTCCATTTGATTCCGTTCAAATACTCTTCGCTCGTCGCAAGCGATGGGGCAACCACGAGCATCACGAACGGGACAAGATTGCGAGAATGCAATGGGAGGTTGAGCAGGAAGGTTTTTTGCAGGTTCATCGGTGTGTATTGCTTTCGAGTTACGAGAGAGCGGGTTCAGGACGGAAACTGAGCGAACGCTCTCATTGTAATCGAAGCCAACCGCAAGGTAATGCGATCAACACGCCAGCCTATTTCTTTGGTTCCATGACCGGCAATGTGGGCGTAATGTTTTTGAGGTCGGTCCACAACGTACCCTCGCCGGCATAAAATAACCTGAGATCAAGCGTCTCAGGTAGTTGTTCAGCAAAGCCCCACTTGTTGTACGCTTCGGTGGATCCGAAAGCCTGAACGGCTAAACGAAATTTATCCGAAGTGGCCTCCGCGGCAAGCTTCTTCGCTTCGGAGGTTGCGCGGCCAAGCATAACCGTCTTCTTGGCATTCAACTCTGCGGTTTGACGATCGATCTTGGCGATCAATTGCTCGGTTTCGGCCGCGATTTCTTTCGCTAGCTTTTCGCCTTCTGCGAGCACGGCCGCGCGAAGTCGATCGGTATCGGCTACGACACGCTCCGCTTCGAGTTCAACTTTCTTAACGGCTTCGCGGAAGTCTGCCTCGATGCGCGCGGTCTTGGTTTCTTCATCGCGAGTCAGCTTCAACTCGTCCGCGACGTAGCCCTTTTGAATCGGTTCGCGAACATTCGCTGGTATGTAGATATGACGGACTAGGCCATACAGCAACGTGATTCGCTTCTCTTCGAGGACATCCTTAAAGTCGCTGCTAACTCCAGCCTGAAATGCTTCTCGTTGATCACCGACAAGCAATTCGATCGCGCCCATCTTCGAGCCATTGTTCCGGCAGATACTTTCAGTCTGCGGTTCGATCACCTTGGATGCAACCGCTTCGATGTTACCAAACGTGCGGACAACGGCGGCGGCATCTTCTGGCATAATGCCCCAAATCGCTGAGAAATCTATTTGAATGTCAAAGCCGTCATTGCTGGGGAAGTTGATCCCTGTGCCACTGACCGGAATGGCTTCGCCCTCGACATCGACTATCGGCTCACCTTTCGCATCAACACTCTGCGTGACTTCGATACTGGTATCACGAAAGCCAATGTTGATCACGTCGATCTGCTGCTCTTTGGGGTTAATCGGATAGAGGCCCGGTGGCAAGATTTTGTCTTGGATACCTGCGACTAGGCCCAGCTTCGGATTGTCTGTCTGCATCGTGACAACGCCAACGTAACCGGTTGGAATCTCAACCCAACCGCTGACTTTTTCTTGGTCGCCGGAAGTCGAAACCTCAGTGCCAACGATTTTGAATTCGTAGGCATAGGGGTTCGCACGATATCGTCCTGGACCAAAGACCTTACGAAGAATACCGCGGCTTTGCGATATCGCTTCGCCTTGCAAATCACCGTCGACCAGGAACTTGCCCGATGGCAACGGATCACCCACCTTGCATGTCACGACACCGATCTGGTGCGGCATGACGACGACGTCAGGAACAATCGTTCTTTCCCAGTAGATGGGATTGAAGAAATGTCGTCCCGGGCCTTTCATCTCGCGCATCACGCCGACTTGTCCCTCTTCGGCAAGTCGCCCGGCGACGGGTTCGTCGGCAGGTAAAATTAATGGCCCTTTATACCGCAGTAATAGGCTGTGACCCTCGGGTACATAGACTCGGCAGAAAACCCAGTCGAAGGTTCCGTAGGCAAGCAGGCCCAAGAACAATGCAGCAACAGTAAGGCTAATAATCGGTGTATTGGGTTTGATAGACATGACTACTTCAACTCCTCAGTTTTTGGCGTTGAGACGGTTGCGTTTTTTGGCGTTGAGACGGTTGCGTTGCTAAAGTCTTCGAAGATTTTCATGAGCGGACTGTCGGCGGTGTTGACCATCAACTGCTTGTAGGACGGTGCCAGCTTTCTCAGCAGTATCCAGCGCGCATATGCATTGCCGTCGCCGTCATAGGCACCGATGGCTTTTACCCACCCTGCTGCCTCGGCTTCGTTGGCGAACTGGATCACGTCCGCCTCGGCTTTACCAAGTGCCAAGATCGCTTCGGCTTGATCAACTGCGGCGCCTAGTTCTGTTTCAGCGACCTTGGTTCGCTGGTTGGCGCCGATAATTGCGACTTCCTGTTCTCGCTTTGCCTCGGTCGTTAGCTTCACCACTTCACGTTCGACCTCGACCAATGCCTCTTTTCGTTTGACCATCTCCTGCTCAACGCGAAGTTCTTTTTCACTGGATTGTTGTTCGATCTGCTTGATGTACTGGGCCGCTTGCTGTGTCGCGATTTGACGTTCACGCACGGGCAGTGCGATTTGCTGCGGTGGCGAGATTCGTGTGATCAAAGCTTGGACGATCTCAATTCCTTGGCTTTGACAGGTCGCTTCGAGTGTCGCTTGAAAGTCCTTTTGAAACTCGAGCCGCTTCTCGCCGAGAATGAATTCTCGTCCTGAGTGATTACTGCCTTTTAGGCGACAGAATGAACGGGCGTTGGGAAGGATGATCTTCTTGATAATCTCTTCCTCAACTCGTGCGTCTCTTCCATCGTCGTTCCCGCTGTCGTTGTAAGTCACGAAGACCTCGGCAGCACGTTCCGGAACGACGCGAAACTCGATCCGTCCATCAAGCATGACGAAGAAACCATCACGACTAGGAAAACCAAGCTGACCGCCGTTGCCAAGATCGAATCGCTGGCTTCGGCAGTCCACTAAGTTGATTCGTTCGACGTAAGGGTTGATGTAGTACACGCCAGGATCGAGCGTTGCTTCTTGAACGCCACGGCGACCGGTCTCGACAATTAGTGAATTGGGCTGCTCGGGCATCGCAGCAGACAGAAGCGTAACGACCCCCTTGTAGCCAGCAGGGATCACAACCGGATCATGAAGCTCGACCAACTCAGCGTAGTTTTGGCGGTCGATGATCGGCTTTGTTCCCTCATCGTAAACGATCGCGTTCAGCGGATAGCGACCAGGGCGCAGGACTTCAGGATCAATTCCTTTCTTTTCGGGCGTATCTGCAATCAGGTTTCCATAACCAAGCTCATCGCCATACAGGCGAATTCGAACCCCAAGTTTGTTCTCTGGAATCTCAACCTGAGGGACGACGTCCCACTCCCAGTTCCATGGGTTGTAGAAGTAGCGACCTTCGGGAAGCACTTTGCCCTGCAAGCCTTTGAACTCGCCAAACTGCTCGGCGGCGACAAGCTCGACATCGTTCCCGATATCCGTACCTGTCTTTTTGGTCATCACCGCGATTTGGCCGCTGGGAACGTCGATCCGGCAAAAAAGAAAAACCCAGACCGCCATGCCGATCAGACCCGCGATACCAAACAGGATCACGCTTCCGATTTTTCCGGCCCGGAGCAAGCTCTGGAATCGATCCATCGGCGAGTCGTCGTTGTCAATCGATGAGTTAGCCATTTGAGTCTTTCCAAAGCGAAGGAATGAGTGGACTTAGAACGTGGGCCCTGAAGCCTACCTCGACGGGCGCGCGAAGCCGCCTGCAAGATCGGAATTTCGCAGATTGTTTCCCCCCTCCATCCCGCAACGGCAAGTTGAGCTAACATGATGTCCGTCTTAACCGGCACAAACGTAACTCTCCTGGTTGAGTCAAACGCTCACCGAATTCGCGGTGGGTTCTGTTTCCGCCTCCTTACTTACTCACCAGGACGTTTCCTTTGTCCCGATTTGCCATCAACAAGCTTGTCGAAAATCAGACCGTCGATCAGGCGTTCCAGGCGGCTGACAAACAGTTGCGAGTCAATCGTCAAGGAGGAAAGTACCTGTTGTTGAAACTTGCCGACCGTTCAGGGACGATTTCGGCGATGGTTTGGAATGCAGATGAACGCCAGTTCGAATCGTTTGACCGTGGAGATTACGTCGCGTGTAAAGGTCGAACGCAGGTTCATAATGGCAACCTGCAGTTGATCGTCACCGACATCCAGCGGCTCGATTCCAGCAAGATCGATCTCGCAGATTTCGATCGATTTGATCCTTCCGAGGCCGACCGTTGGGCAGGAAAGCTGAACGACATTGTGCGCGGCCTGCGAAATGTTCATTTACGAAACATCGCCTGTGCGTTCATCGATGACCCCGCTTTTATGTCTCGTTTTCGCATTGCAGCGGCAGCCGTTAACAACCATCACGCATACCCAGGCGGTCTGCTACGCCACACCGTTGAGCTGATGGAATTGGCCGCGTTGGTTGGTCCGCGTTATCCGCAATTGGATACGGAGTTATTAATTGTTGGTGCCTTCCTTCACGATATCGGCAAGGTGGAAGAACTGTCTTCGGGTGGAGAAGTCAGCTATACCGATCGAGGTCAATTCGTGGGACACTTGATCATCGGTATCCAAATGCTCGGCGATGTGATCGCATCGCTTCAAGCTGCTGGAAATGAGCCGGTTCCCGCAGAGTTGAGATTGCATTTGGAACACATGGTACTAAGCCATCATGGACTGCTCGAATTCGGAAGCCCTAAAGTGCCACTTACCTTGGAAGCGATTGCGTTACACCATCTTGATAATCTTGATGCGAAGATCGCGGCTGCTACAACGATCATCGAAACCGATGTGTCGGCGGATGGTAATTGGACCAATTACAACCCGGCACTTGGTCGAAAGCTATGGAAGCCTACGAAATGAACGCGGAAGTAAAGACTCGACCTGCCGTCGTGTTGCTCTCCGGTGGCCTCGATAGTGCGACTTGCTTGGCGATCGCGAAACACGAAGGCTTTGTTTGCCACGCCATCAGTTTTCGCTACGGTCAACGCCATCAGTACGAACTTGAGCGAGCGACTCGTTTGGCGAATCGTTACGAAGCAGCAAGCCATCGAATTGTCGAGATTGATTTAGCGCAATTCGGTGGGTCGGCGCTGACCGATGCGAACCTTGCGGTCCCCAAGAGCGACCGAGTTGAAGAGATCGGCAGCGAGATTCCTGTCACCTATGTCCCCGCGCGCAACACGGTGTTTTTGTCACTTGCCCTGGCATTTGCAGAGGTCGTGGGGGCTCGCGATATTTTTATTGGCGTCAATGCGCTGGATTACAGCGGCTATCCCGATTGCCGTCCAGAATTCATTGCTGCCTATCAGACGATGGCAAATCTTGCGACCAAGGCATCGATCCAAGACGACCGACGACTGACCATTCATACACCGCTGATCTCGCTTTCCAAAGCCGAAATCATCGCGAAGGGCGTATCTCTTGGCGTCGACTATTCAATGACCTTATCTTGTTACGACCCAGGCTTCGGTGGCAAGCCATGCGGTCACTGCGATGCCTGCTTGTTGAGGCAAAAAGGTTTCCGTGAACACGGTATTGAAGATCCTGCAACCGACGCAAGACTAGCAATGGAGTCTCGTTTTTAGCGTGCATAGCGCTGCTGACCCGCAGATTTGAGACTTCATTGCGGGACCGCCTCCATGTACAATGCACCCGGTTTCAGCCAGCCGTCTACGTTCTCCTTCCTCCCGTCTTTGAATCAAACCTAGGGTCCATCATGTTGCGCATTCTTATCGTCGCAAGTGTCATTGTTTGCATTGCCGGGTCGTCGCCATATGCGGCGAATGAAAACGCGGTGCTGATCGAAGCCGAATCGCTCGAAACGCCTGGCGGCTGGAGCCTCGATACCCAGTTCATCCGGCACATGGGATCGCCCTATCTGCTCGCTCATGGCTTGGGCAAACCGGTGGCCGATGCTACCGGAACCGTTACGGCTCCTGAACCCGGAACTTATCGAGTATTTGTGCGGACCAAAGATTGGGTGGCTCGCTGGGATGCTCCGGGAACGCCCGGGAAGTTCCAAGTCCTCATTAACGATAAGCCGCTCACGGAAACATTTGGAACCATGGGAGCGAATTGGCATTGGCAAGAGGGAGGCACGGTGACTTTGGACAAGTCGACGTTCAAGATTGCCCTACGCGATTTGACCGGGTTTGATGGGCGATGTGATGCGATCTATTTAACCCAAGGAAACGATCCACCGCCGAACGAAGATGCGATTCTGCCTTCGTGGCGGCGTCAAATTCTCGGCCTGCCGGAACAAATTGAAAACAAAGGGCCTTATGATCTGGTTGTGATTGGGGGTGGCTATGCTGGTCTTGGCGCATCGATCGCTGCGGCTCGGGCTGGATGCAAGGTCGCTCTTGTTCAAGATCGTGGTGTGCTGGGCGGAAACGGATCAAGCGAGGTTCGAGTCTGGGCGATGGGTGATATTCGTCGTGGCAAGTATCCAAAGATTGGCGAGATCGTGAATGAAGTCGCCGACAAGGCATCGAAGTCGCCTGGAACTTACGAAGAGTTTGAAGACGCGAAGAAAGAAGCCGTTGTTCGCGCCGAGCCAAACATTGACCTGTTTTTGAATCATCATGCTTACGAAGTCGAAGCAGAGAACAACAAAGTAAAGAGCGTCACTGCTTTCGATACTCGCACCGGTTCACGAAAGAAGTTCACCGCACCGCTGTTCGCGGATTGCACGGGGCACGCGACGATTGGATTCCTAGCCAACGCCGACTTCGCGATGGCGCCAGGTGGCCGGATGGGAATGAGTAACATGTGGGCCTGGGACGAAGGTGCCGAACCCGCTGAGTTCCCTGCAACGCCATGGGCTCTTGAGCTTAATATGGACGACTTCCCCTATCCCCGCGATCATCACGGGCAGTGGTTCTGGGAATCAGGCTTCGACAAGGACGCAATCGGTGACGCGGAAGGCATTCGCGACTGGAACCTGCGAGCCGTTTTCGGTGCGTTCAACGCAATGAAGAACGGTGACGGCGCCCCCGAACACAAGACAGCCTTCATGACCTGGGTCGCATTCGTGGGTGGACCACGTGAGTCTCGGCAATTGCTTGGCGATGTGGTCCTTACCGAGGAAGATGTGGTTGGGAAGAAAGTCTTTACAGACGGTACCGCACCAAGCACCTGGTCGGTCGACCTGCATTACCCCAAGAAGGAATTCGCCGACAAGTTCCCTGACAACCCATTCATTTCGATCGCGGTTCATGGCAAGGGCGTTGACCGCACGTATGGCTACCCCATTCCCTATCGCTGCTTCTATTCTCGAAATATCGACAACCTATTTATGGCCGGGCGCTGCATCAGCGTTACGCACGAAGCACTAGGAACTGTTCGAGTGATGAAGACCTGCGGCATGATGGGCGAAGTCGTTGGCAAAGCAGCATCGCTTTGCCGCCTTCATACATGCACGCCGCGAGACGTCTATTACAGCCACTGGGACGAACTCGATTCAATGTTAAAGTTGCCCGGGAAAGCACGCCGAGAAAAATATGATGACGAGTTCATCATTCCAGAACCAGATCCGGAGGACACCGCAAAAGAACACAATTTGCCGGGCATTGTTGTTGATGATATCGATGCAAAGCTCGAAGGAAGCTGGGAAGAAGGTCAAGGCCTGAAGGGGTTCATCGGCTCACGCTATCTCTATGCGCCGAAGGACTCCGGCGCAACAGCATCCTTTGAACTGGTCGCGAAAGATGCCGGCGACTATGACGTCCGACTTGCTTATCAGAGCCATGAAAATCGTGGATCAAGCGTGCCTGTATCGGTGACGTCACCGAGCGGAACGACGTTCGCAAAGATTGCCATGAACAAGCCAGCCAAGCTGGAAAATGGATTTGAATCTCTCGGCAAATTAAAGCTGAAGGCAGGAGAAAAAGTCGTCGTCACCATCAACGCCAAGGGAGCCGGAGGGTTCGCCCACGTTGACGCCGTGCAGCTTTACCCAATCGCTGCTCCGCAGCAATGAGGCGGATGACGATTCGTTTAAAGCGAACCAAGCTGCTTGCGATTGCCGTTCATGTGATTCGCGTCGGCGTTGTTTGTGCGTTGCTGTTGCTGATTCCGACGTCACGTCCTCGTTCATTGAGCGACGTTACATCCTCGCCGGAATTTAGTTTTGATCAATCGCCAATCGCGAATGTGGCACGCGTGGCTGAGGATGTGGACGCTGCGGGAATGTGGGCGTTGATGGACTCCGATGGAAAGCAAGTCGGTAAGTTAGCCCGCACGTTGCCAGAGGCGAAGGCGGCAATTGGCTACCGCGGACCCAGCGAAGCGTCTGTCGTATTCGATAACGCTCTGAACATTGTATCGGTTCGCCTGGTCGACAGCTCCGATACCCAAGAACATGTCGATGCAGTTGTCAAAGACAATGCTTTCTTCGAGCAGTTTCGTGGATGGAAGTGGGGTGGCCCTTCTGCAGGCACTAATATTGACGGAGTCTCCGGTGCAACCTTGACATCACTCGCACTCGCGAAAGGTGTCATGCTTCGCATCGGTGGCGATCGACCGTCGCTCGTATTTCCTGATGCTATCGCCGAGTCGGAATTAAGGCCGTGGGTGACAGATGCCTTAACGCTTGATCAAGGAAATCATCAGGCACTTACTCGCGACGAAAAGGGAACGGTGACTGGCCGAATCATACGCACCGGACCATTCTCGGATGACCTGAGCGGCTATCAAGGCCCAACCGAATTGCTCGTTTGGCTATCGCCGGATGATACCGTGATCGACTTACGGATTCGCAAGTCGTTCGACAACGAACCCTATGTTAACTACATCCGAATGGAACGGTCGTTTTGGAAAATCTTCAAAGGCAAGACGATCCAAGAGCTAGCCAAGTTCGATCCGGTTGCTGCTGGCGTTGAAGGGGTTTCGGGCGCTACGATGACAAGCGTGATCGTGGCGGATACCGTCGTCGCGGCTGCGAAAGCGGCGATCGTGAGAGCTTCTCAGACCGATGCGCCCGAGCCTGAATGGTGGCAAGCCATGCGATGGTCGTTCGGTGAAGTCTCAGCCGTCGTAGCTTTGCTCTCGTTGCTAGTCTTTTCAAAGGTCGGTGCTTTTCGCCACCGTTTCTGGCGGACGGCTTGGCTGGTCGGTATTGTCCTTGTCGTTGGCCTGGGAACCGGGAATCTGATTTCGTTGGCATTGGTCGCGGGTTGGTCGGCCGAAGGGATTGCATGGAAGCTAGCCCCGGGTCTATTCGCAATCGTTGTCGTTGCGTTCTTGACGCCATCAACAACGAAGGGAAACCCGTACTGCAGCCACCTGTGTCCGCATGGGGCGCTGCAACAATTGATCAGGTCGCCAACTCGTTCGCGAAGACACTTGAAGCTCCCCGCCAAGCTGTCGCAATGGCTGGTTGTCATTCCTGGCGCAACGCTTGTCGTCTCGTATTTATTTCTATTGTTTCGGCCTGCAACCGACTTGTCGTCATGGGAACCGTTTCATGCGTACTTG
>Ga0105046_10005264_pt1 | contig 20472 bp, 16 predicted proteins | sample MAT03_FD_78385 | JGI IMG/M metagenome (GOLD analysis project Ga0105046, IMG submission 78385) | Freshwater microbial communities from Lake Fryxell liftoff mats and glacier meltwater in Antarctica - MAT-03 (megahit assembly) | ecosystem: Environmental > Aquatic > Freshwater > Ice > Liftoff...
AGTGCCTTGTGGCTGGCCGGCGGCCACTCTTTCTGGATCGGCCCCTCGATCTCGATCGATTCAATCTGCAACCGCGGCAGTTTCGCGAGATCCATATCCGGGTTGTAAACACGGGCTACCCCCCTCCAGGCGTTCATCTCTTTTTCCAATTCGGCACGTTGCTTCTTCAGGGCGTCCATTTCCGCTTCGGGCACCCGGTTCGCGACGGCCTGTTCCATTTTGCCGCGCAGGCCGGTCCATCTTGAAAAAAGCTGCTGGTACTTCGGCTCGGGGATGACCGCTTTCTCCGTGTGATTCCAGAGCAGATTGAATACTTGCGGACCCTTGACCTCGCCGTTTACCGGACCGCGCAGAAACATGATCGCCTCCGTGGTTCCCGACGGGTCGAGGACGACCTCGGTTTCAACTTGGATCGGCGAGTTCATGGCGTAATGCATGCGAAATTTGTTCTCAGTCGTTCGCCCGCGATTGTCTACCTTGGCCTTCACGCGAACCCGGTAATAGCCATCCTGTGTCACGACCTGTCCCACGGCGAAATGATCGATCCCTCCCCAGCCTTCGTACTCCTTCCGATAAGTGGGCGCTCCTTGAATATGTTCGATGTAGTCCGCGTGGATGATGCGGTCCTGCGCGCCCCGCGGGATTTGGTGGGTGAAGCCTGGGAATACCTCGACCATTTCCGACGGCGGTCGCTTCCGCACGTCGTCGTAATTGTTGAACCGGCGATTCATCTTGGGCGGTTCGGTCACGATGGCCCGCGACGCGATCTTCTCCATCGCCGCGAGACTGCGTTCGATCTGCGTCTGGTCGAAGAAAAGGGCGAGGCCCAGCCGGTCGAAACCCTCGGCCTTGCCGTCGCCCGGCAATTCTTCAAGCAGCGGCCGTACGATGTTTTCATCGAGCTTCAGCAAGTCGCGGATGGTGTTGGCGTACTCATCGCGATTGAGCCGGCGCATGGGGATGCGTCCGCCGGCGCTCTTGGCCGCCAGTTCGACCTCACGGAGTTGGCCGTTCACCCAGGCCACGAACTCCGCGGACTTCTTCGCATCGGCCTTCGGCGATCCCTCGGGCGGCATCTCGCCAACGTTAATCCGGTCGATGACTTCCTTCCAGTGCTCCGCCACGTTCGCCTTCGAGAAGTCGGCGCCGACGAGATCGATGCGAAACCCCGCCTTGGCCGACTTGACGCCGTGGCAATTCAGGCAATGTTGCTCGATAAACGGCTTCGCCACCTCTTGGTAGCCTTTGGCTTCGGTCGTCGGCGGATTTTGGGGAGCGGCATTCGCGACGCCGTTGAGCAATAGTGCCAGACTAGGAAAAAGCATCTTGAAACGGGAAAAGGTCACGGTGGAATTCTCCGGCGCGAAGTCGTTCACCATCAGGAAGGATGGATGTTGAGAGTTTACCTCTTCCCCGACCGATCGGGCAACACATTCCCGCATTTTCCGCCGACAGGGCCATCGCGGGCGATTTCGATCAGCTAGCTGCATATCATGCCGGAAGGGCTGTCCGTGAAATTGACGCTGCGTTCGCCAACATGGAATTGGTCGCGGCCGATCCTGTGAAACACACGGCAGAATGGTAGACTTAAAATGGCTAAAACGACCAACTTCGCAGACCATATTCGATCCAAAATGGCCGCGAACGCCAATCTTGCGAAGGGCATTCAGGAAGCAGCGTTCAATGCCGACATCGCGCAGAAGGTTTACGACCTTCGCACCGCCGCCAAGCTCACCCAAAAGCAACTCGCGGAACGCATCGGAACACAGCAGTCGGTAATCTCCCGCATTGAAGATGCCAATTACGACGGCCACTCCTTGACATTGCTGAAACGAATCGCGGACGCGTTGAGCAAGAACCTGCGGGTGGAGTTCTTGGGAACAACGACGAAAAAGAAATCTGGTGGCCGGAAGTCGCCTTCGAGGGTTGGGAGTCGTTGAACCGGTTAGCGGTTCATGCGCGAGGCGAGGTTCACGGCGAACTTGTCGCCCGACGCCAGGCTTGTTAGCATGAAAAAAAGGACACCGCATATGATCGAACTGACCCAAGAGCAACTTCAAGGCTTCCAAAATGCCGGGACAACCCCGGCACGACTCGTCAATCCGCAAACGAATGAGATGTTCGTCCTTGTGCCGGAAATCGAATACGAGCGCCTCATCGACGACGATAAGTACGACGACAGCCCCTGGACCGATGAAGAGCGGGATCAGCTCCGGCTCGAAGCTTGTCAAATGCTCGATTCCTTCGGAAAAGGCGCATGACACTGCAGCGCGGCGACATTGTCATGATCCGCATCCCGCACGCCGGGGGAACTCGCGGAAAGAAACGGCCCGCGGTCATCATTCAGGCCGACACCTACAACGCAAAGCTCACACACTTTATCGTCGCCGAGATCACGACTAATCTCGCCGCCGCCTCCGACCCGGCGAGTTTCTTGGTCGACATCTCCACGCCAGACGGTCAAGCAACGGGATTGGATCAGAACTCAGTCGTTTGCTGCCTGTTCCTTGCAACAGTCGCAGAGACGGGCATCACCAAGTCGTGGGCAAACTCTCGGCTGCCATGCTCGCCCAGCTCAACGCGTGCCTTAAGACGGTACTTCACCTTCCGTGATTCACAATTCAGGGTGGCGAAATGAAGGCGTCAGCAGTGCCTTCGAGGGTCGGGAGTCGTTGAGACGGATATGAAACCTCGTTCCCAGGCAAAGAGCCTGGGAACGAGGTGGAAACAAAGTGTCTTTACGACTGCCGACCGCGTTCTGTGGTGCCAATTTGACTTCCCCCGAAATCAATCGTACCCTTCGTGTTGGTCGGCTATTTCTGGCACCTATTCCGATGCAAAACCTACCGACCTTGACGCATCTCTCTTGGCATCGGTGGCACGAAGTGGCACGTTTTGGCATGCCTGGTGAAAAATCTTCTTAGAGCCCCCTTGATGCTCCCTCGCTGCGCGTCGGGCTCGAAGTCCCTCGGTGGGACAGAATGCGACATTTCCGAAGAAAAAAATCACAGCACTGTCGCAGTTATTGCCACTCTTCAAAAGATGAACGCCACGACGCAGACCACGAAGACATGGAGTGCCACGGTGATCCAGAACATGATGCGGAATGAAATCTTCTGGGTCTTGTGGCGGAACCGTCGCCGGGCGATCAGGCCGCCGGGCCAGCCGCCGAGGAAGTCCATCAGGTGCAATGTGCTTTCGGGCACGCGCCGGCCGCCGTGAACGGAGCGTCGTTTATCGAGCCAATAGCCGATGAAGGAGACGAAGCTCATCGCAACCACGACGATCAAATACGCGAGGATCAACATGTCGTGGTCGTTACCTTTCGAGTTGCGAAATCGATAAGATCGATCGCTGTTGCTTGCATTCCCCCAGTGCCTCCTTTATAGTGACCGGTCTTATGACGTCGACAAGCCGGGTGTGTGCCCTTCGAGGCGCTGGAAATGATTTTCGATTGTGGGAGACCGGAATGATTGTCCGTGAAACGTATCGAGACCTACTGACACCGACCGGCCCGATGCGGACCTATACCTTCGCTCCCGTCTCGGCCAACGGCGCGGCACGGCGCGATGGCGGCCTTGTGCTCTATTCGGAAATCTTCCAAATCACCGCCCCCGTTCGGCGGATGGCCGTGCAGATGGCTAGCCTCGGCTACCTGGTGATGGCGCCGGAAGTTTACCACGCCTACGAAGCCCCCGGCTGCGTGTTGGGTTACGACGAACCGGGGAAGAATCGCGGCAACGTGCTCAAGCAAGTGTTGAAACTGACTGACTTCGACGCCGACGCGAAGGCCGTGCTGACGGCCCTGCGCGAACACCCCGCTTGCAACGGCAAGGTGGGGGCGTTTGGCATTTGCCTGGGCGGCCATCTCGCATTTCGCGCGGGCCTGCGTGCTGAGGTGGGCGCGACCGCCTGTTTCTATCCCACCGATCTGCATAGCGGCACACTGGGCGCCGGCGGCGGAGCGGACACGCTGTCCCGTGTCGGCAAGATGAGCGGTGAGCTTCTGCTCGTCTTCGGTCGGCAGGATCCGCATGTGCCGTACGAAGGTCGACGCAAGATTTACGACACGCTCGAAAAAGCGGGCACCTGTTTCACCTGGCACGAGTTCAACGCCGCCCATGCCTTCGTTCGCGATGAAGGCGAGCGCTACGACCCCGCCGCGGCAAGTCTGGCGATCTCCCTGGCCCACGACCTGTTCAGCCGCTGCTTGTAACGGTCGATCAAACACGATTCATCTTGCGACCCGCGTGAACACTCGATAGGGTTGAGTGGGCGACCTTTTCTTCCGATCCCTTCTTGATGCGTCTTCATGATCTTCGCACTTCTTTTCGCGGCCATCTTGCTTCCATTGGCCCTGGTGTCGATCCGGCGTCAGGTGCGCACCCTGGAAAGATTGCGTTCGCATTTGCTGATGCCGAGCGACGAGCGCACCTATCTTTGCCGCCAAGTTTACCGGCGGTTCGCCATTGGCATCCTGCTTCTCGGCCTCTCCGGCATGTTGGCGGGGACCTATCTTTCGGGGATGGAAGAACGCGCTGATCAACTGGGCCAGCGGAACCGGGCCGAGGATCCGCCCGACAAGGCGGTCGAGGCTCGCGACTTCGCTCGCTTCTACTCGCTTTATTGGATCAGCGTGCTCGTCTTGCTCTTTCTCGTGGTGAGTTTGGCGATCGTCGACCTCTGGGCCACCCGCCGCTACGGCTGGCTTCAGTTGCGGCGAATCCAATCTGAAAACCGTACTCTCCTCGAGCGCGACTTGGCGATGTATCGGCAGCAGAGAATCAACGACCGCATGCGCTCGCTCGATTCGTGAATCGGGAAATTCGGTCGTCCGGCCATCTCTTTGATTGACGAGAGCGCGCGAAGCGGTGAGAATAAGGGTTCGTCGGACGCCCCACCTACACCAGGCCCCGCCCGGGCCGTTGTCTCCTCACCAGGGTTCCGCATCCATGTTGCCAAATTTCATCCGCCGTACGGCCTTGCTCTTTCTTCTGGCGACTTTTATCGGGGCGACAACTAGTCTCGCCCAGGTCCCGCCCGAACAGGCGGCGGAGATGCTCCTCACTGCCGCGCGCAAGGCGCACAACGAGGGCAACTATCCCTTCGCGCAGGGCAAGTATCAAGAATACATCCAGAAACACGCGAACCAACCGGGGATCGGCGCCGCCCGCTACGGCCTGGCGCTCTGCTATCTGGATGGTCCTGAACGGAACTTCGAGAAGGCGATCGAGCTTCTCCCGTCAGTTGTCGGCAACGCCAATCTCCCGGAACAACCGTACGCCCAGTACTACATGGGCGTCGCTCATCGCGGCCAGGCTCTGACCGATCTGGCACTGGCGGCGACGAAGCAAGGGGGCGAACAACAGCAATTGCGTGACCGCGCCAACGCCCGGATGACGGAGGCCGCCAAGCATTTCACCGCGGCCACGGCCAGCTTCACGGCCCGGTTGCCGAAGGGCGAGATTCCCAAGGATCTACCGAAAGAACTCGACTGGGCCGCCCGTTCCCGCTGCGACCAGGCCGAGATGGAACTGCGCCTGAACAAATCCAAAGAAGCCCGCGCGACGGCCGAGCCGCTGACGAAAGATCCGCTTCTACTGAAGAGCCGTTTCGCGCCGCTGGGGCTCTACTACTTCGGCTATGCCGCGTATCTCATGCAAGATTATCTGGTCGCGGGACGTTCGCTGAATGAACTCAGCCCGTTCGCCGATCCGGCCTATGGCCTGCACGCTCGCTATCTGATGGGCCGCATTTACCAGATCACCGAGGAAAGCGATAAAGCCCTGGCGATGTACGAGAAGATCGCGGTCGATTTCGACAAACAGAAGAAGGACGCCGTCGAGGCGATGAAGCGGCCCGAGCAATTCAAAACCAATCTCTCGGAGAAGCTACGGCTCGAAGCCCTCAACAAGAATCCGCCGCCTGACTACGTGACCGGGGCGCTCTTCTATTCGGCCAGTTTGCTTTACGAAGCGGGCAAGTTCGGCGAGGCTCTCTCGCGCTTCCAGGCGTTCGCGAAAGACAATCCGACGTCGCCGTTGCTCTTCGAGGCCGGGCTCCGCAGCGGTTACTGCCAGGTCCAACTCAAGCTATTTGTCGAGGCGATCGCGACCTTGACGCCGTTGATCGAGAAGAACCCCAAGCTGGCCGATCAAGTGCTCTTCTGGCAGGGGAAGGCGCAGGCCGGTGTTGCTCTTGCCCTTCCGGTTGATCCGATGAATGCCCCCGCGCGGGACGCGGGACTGAAGACGGCGATCACCACCTTGAGGGCCGCGGCCGAGCGGGCGGCTCAGAACATCGCAACCGACCCCGATGCCAAGAACCGCCGGGCGGAGAGTTTTCTCGAAATGGCCGATACCCAGCAACACGCCCGCTTGTACAAGGAAGCCGGGGCCGTCTACGAACAATTGTTGAATGAGAAATCGCTGCCGAACCGGACGGAAGAGTTGCATCAGCGTTTCATCACGGCCATGCATTTAGCCGGCGACTTCGCCCGTTGCGAGCAGGCGGCCGACACCTTCCAGAAGGAATTCCCCCGCAGCCCCCTGCTGCCGCTCGTACTCTTCCGTCTGGCCGAGAATTCGTACTTCGTCGCGCTGGCGGCCGAGAAACGGACCGATCTCCCGAACAAGGACGCGGAGTTGGCCCGGCTCTTCGGCGATGCGGGCAAGCGCTACAAAACGGTGATCGACAAATACCCGGAGTTCGAGCGGATCGCGCTGGCCCGCTACGGCCTGGCCATGTGCCACTTCAAGCGGAACGAGATCGAGGAAGCGCGGACCGCCATCGAAACCATTCCCGCACCTGACCGCACGGGCGACCTGGCTCTCGCGCCCTACTTGCTTGCCGAGTGCCTGATTCGTCAGGCCCCCGCGAAGGCGGAGGATGCTCTTCAGGCGGGCATGTTGCAGGGGAAGTTATCGCAGGCGATCCAGAATCTCGATGGCTTTATCGGCGCTCAGCCGAAAGCGCCCGAGGTCCCCGAAGCGTTCCTGAAGCTCGGCGTCTGCCAGTTTCGTCTAGCCGCGATGATTGCCGTGCCCCAGGAACGGAACAATGCGTTGACCGTCGCCCGGCAGACCTTCGAGAAATTGATTCAGGCGTTTCCCAAGGAAGTCGCCGGGATGCAAGCGGTGCTGGAGCGGGCCAAGACCATGGCCGCCATGGGCGACAAGGCCGGGGCGATGAACGAACTGCGCAAGTTCACCGTCGATCCGCTGCTGGCGAGTCCCGCGGCCCCCGCGGCCGTGGTCTATCTTGCCACACTTTTGCGGGAACAGAACAAGGCCGAGGAGGGATCGACGCTCATCAACCTCGTCCGCCAGCGACACGATGCCGCACTTTCGAAGGACAATCCTGAGCGGGCCGCCCTGATGCGTTACCATCAAGGCATTTGTTTGCAGGAAGCGGGCAAGTTCAAGGAAGCCGTCGCTGTTCTTGAAACGATCGTCCCGTTGACCGCGGGCAAGGCGATGGCACTTGAGGCGACTCTTCGCTCAAGCCAGTGCAAGCTGGCTGATGCCCGCAAGGTCGTCGAGACGGCCCGCCAACAGTTGGCGATGCCGAAACTCAACCCCGATCAAATCGGAGCCGCGAACGTCCTTCTCCAGTCCGGCCTAAACACGATGAACGAAGTCGCCCAGTTGATGTTCGTCCGGGCCGAGGAAAACCGCGAGAGTTTGCCAAACGTTGACGCTCGGGCGCGACTCTATTACGAGGCCGCCTGGTCGTGGCGTGCGTATGCCGAGCATGAGATCGCGACAGTCCGGAAGCAACTTCAGACCGACAAGCGAAACCAATTGCAGGCGGAGGCTGATTCGAAAGCCGCGCCTGGAACGAAGGCCGCGCCGGTCCCGATGCCCGAGATCCCGCTCTCGGCCGTGCCGGTGCAACCCGGGGAGCAGCGGACGCAACAGGCCTATCGCACCTTGATTGTCGAGTATCCCGAGACGCTTCTCTCGATCGAAGCCCGTTTCGAACAGGCCGAGTTGCAAGCCGAGCGCGGCCAGCACGATGCCGCCTGCAAGCTTTTGCGAACCGCCCTCGACGTCGAACCGAACGATAACAAGATCCCTTCGACCGAGTTGTTGGACCGTATTCGCATCCGTCTCGGCGCTTGCCTGATGGCCAAGAAGGAACCCAAGGAAGCTCTCGAAAAATTGCTCGTCGTGGCCGACAACCCCAAATCGACGCTCGTCGCTCAGGGTCAATATCGGGCGGCTGAATGTCTATTTGCACTGGGCGAGTTTGACAAAGCCGCCGCCCGTCTGGTCTTGTTCCGTGATAAACCGGAGTTCCACAATGTGCCGGGCGTGAGCGATCGCGCCATCCTGCGGTTGGGCCAGTCTTATATTGCCCTGAAGCAGTGGGACCCCGCCCAGCAGGCGATGTTGCTTCTTCAGCAGCGGTATGGGAACTCCGTCTGGATCAATGAGGCGCGCTTCAGCCAGGGCTGGGCGCTGCAGAACGCGGGACAGTTCGACCCCGCCGTTGTCGCCTACAACGCGGTGATCGCGAACACCGCCAGCGAGTTGGCCGCCAAGGCTCACCTTCAGATCGGCCTCTGCCGGCTCGAGCAAAAGCGTTACGGCGACGCGGCCAGCGCCCTGCTCGTGGTGCCGTTCACGTTCGACTATCCCGAGTTGAGCGCCGCCGCCCTGACCGAAGCCGCCCGGGCCTTCATCGAAGACAAGAAGCCCGAACAGGCGGAACGTCTGCTGCAACGCGTGTTGAAGGATCATCCGAAGAGCGACTGGGCCAAGATCGCCCAGAAGCGGCTTGAGGAGATGAAGAAGTAGAAACCAGCAGGCGAGCGTCGAGCCGTAAGGCCGACGTGTTTTCTTTTCGCAGGCACGTCGGGCTTACGCCTCGACGCTCGCCAAGGCATCGCGGAGAACTTTCATGATGTATCGATTCGCATCGTTCGCTCTTGTCTCGCTCGCATTCCTCGCGACTTCCGCCCGCGCCTACGTCGAAGCCCCGATGTCGCTGGGGGCAATCATTGCCCAGTCGCACTCCATTTGCCTCATGCAGATCACTAAGGTCGATAAGACCCAGAACATGATCATTTACCAGAAGATTCAGGACATCAAAGGCAAGCACCCGCAGGAGGTCATCAAGCATACGATCAAGGCGGAACTCAAGCCGGGCGAGATCAAGGAAATCATGAACTGGGCCGAGCCCGGTAAGCTCGCGGTCTTTTTCCACAACACTTCATCCAGCGAGACCTGCACCGGTTTGAACTGGTATCAAGCGTATCCGCAAGGCGAATGGTGGGGCATGTCGCACGGCGAGCCGTTCTTGCTTCGCAGTTACGCGGGCAAGGCCGAGAAACTCCCAGCCCTCATCGCGGAGATCCTGGCCGGCAAGGAAGTGCTCGCCTCGTGCATGGTCGATGGCAACAAGGACGACCTGCACCGCAAAACCGCCCGCATCCAACGGCTGAAGGTCTCGCTGAAGATCCTGGACTATAACCCGAAGCGGGATTTCTCCGGCTGGGGCGGTGAGGACATTCGCAAACTCGCGGGCATGCCGGGCTTCTCGCAGTTCGCCGCGCTCGGCAAGGTCGATGCCGAGGGCCGTTCCGTCACGCCGATCGATTTCGACGGCGACGGCAAGCTCGATCTTTGCTTGTCGAGCACCTCGCGCGTTCTTCTGCTTCAGAATCAAGGCGATTCGTTCAGCGAAGTCTATCTGCCCGGCCTGACCACCGGCAGCCGCTCGACCGTCTGGGCCGATTACAATCGCGACGGCCGGCCCGATGTCCTGCTAGCCACGGTGCTGGGACCGAAACTCTACACGAATCTCGGCGGCGGCCAGTTCCGTGACGACACCGCGATGCTGCCCGCCGAGAAATGCCACGACCTCACCGGCGCCGCCTGGATCGACGCCGATCGCGACGGCCAGATGGACATCCTGCTCGCCAACGGCTTCCACGGCCTGCGGCTTTATCGCAACAAGCTCTTGATCGACGCCGCGACGAAAACGAGTTCACCCCAGGTCGGACCGTGGCACTACATCGGCCCGTTCGACAATACAGGGCAAATCGGCTTCGCCAAGGCGTACCCGCCTGAACAAGAAGTCGATCTGAAGAAGGAGTATCCTGGCCGGGGCGGCAACATCGGCTGGAAACCCGGCGCCTTCACCGACGGCGTCGTGAATACGTTGGCGCTCTTCAAGAATGAATTCAACTCCGATTCCGTGGTCTATCTGACGCGTGAGATCGAGTCTGCCGGCCCCGCCGTCTTGCCCGTTTCGATGGGCAGCGACGACACGCTCACCGTCTGGCTCAATGGCGAACGGCTGCTGGCGGTCAACGAGACGAGAGCCGTGATGCCGGATCAACATAAGCTCGATCTCAAGTTAAAGGCCGGGAAGAACACCCTGCTGCTGAAAGTGTGCCAGGGCGGCGGCGAATGGGCGTTTCAGTTTGCCGTCGGTCAAGCACAGATCAAGCAGGCCGGCACCTTCGAGGATGTCTCCGCCGCCTGGGGACTCGGGCAGGAGATCAAAGGCGGAACGCTCGCGGTCGCGGACTTCGACGGCGACGGCAAGCCGGACTTCCTCTTCGGCGCGGGCCGGGGCATGCTCTACCACAACACCGGAGAACGCTTCGAACTTCAGAGCGGCACCGGCCTCGACTACGAACCGCGGAACACCGGCCCCGTCTTCGCCGACTTCGATGGCGACAGTCATCTCGATTGCTTCATTCCGCAGGCCACTGGAAGCAAGCTCTACCGCAACACGGGGAATGGCAAATTCGTCGATGTGGCCGCGCAGGCCGGCGACCTGGCCAAGTCAATACCCGGCGCCGTCTCCGCCGCCTGGGGTGATTTCAACAACGACGGCAAGCTCGACCTCGTCGTCGGCTGTCTGCGCGGGCCGAACCGTTACTTCGAAAATCAGGGCGACGGCAAGTTCACCGAGCAAGGTGTCGCTATCGGCCTGTATCAACGGATCTTCAACACACAGGCCGTCGGCCTCGCCGATCTCAACAATGACGGCAAGCTCGACTTGATTCTCGTCAACGAAGGACAGGACTCCGCCATCCTGTTCGGGAGTCGCGAACTCCCTGGGAAGAACACGCCCGTCGTCGTCAATTTGGGTGAAAGCACGGGCAGCCGGTTGCAGGTGCTCAATGGCGAAGGCAAGCCGGTTGCCGGTTACCAGATCACCGGTAGCGAAGCCCGCGGCGGTCAGGCGTCGCTCGCTCCCCGCTTCACGTTGCCGGCGGGGGCGTATAAACTCGCGATCCGCACCTCGGCAGGCAAGACGCTCTCGCACGATTTCCAGGTGGCCGATTCGCCCCTGCAATTGCGGATCGGGTTGCCGGAGCCGGTGGCGCCGAAGAAGTGACCCCGCTCGATCAGAACCGAAGTTTTTTAGCTCAGATGAGATCCCGTATGTTTCTTAGACTTCTGACTCTTATAACCGCGCTCATGTCCCTCGGCGGCGCCTCGGCCGCGGAACCATGGACGACCTACCGGGGCAACCCGCAGCGCACCGGTTGCACCGACGGCAAGGCGGGTCCCGAGAAGCCCGTCGTGCTCTGGGCGTACAAGTCGCAGGATCACTTCATCGCCTCGCCCGTGCCGCTGGGCGAGAGCATGATTTTCTCCGGTCTGGGCGCGTTCAACCGGCCGACCATGCTGGCCCTGCCGTTGATACCCAAGTCGGTGGTCGAGCCATCCTGGGTGCGAAGTTCACCTTATTTGAAGCTGCCGACCGTCTCGTCACCCGCGATCTTCGACGGCAAGCTGATCTTCGGCGACGGCATGCACCAGACCGACGGCGCGGTGTTGCACTGCATCCCGGCCGATGGCGGCCTGCCGCTCTGGCAACTCGTCGTCCCCGGCGAACTCGTGCATCTCGAAGGGTCGCCGACGATTGTCAAGAACCGCGTCTACATGGGCGGCGGCGCGGCCGGCGTGCTCTGCGTCGAGATCGACAAGGCGACGATTGAGGGCAAGGTTCACGACCTGCCCACCATCGCCAAGATGCAGACCGAGAAATGGAAGAGCCTGCAAGCCGCGTTCGAGATCGACAAGAAGAAAGACCCCGACTTCGCGATCCCGCCCTCGGAGGATCAACTGCACAAGGCCTCGCCCAAGATTCTCTGGCAGAAGGGCGATAAGAAGTGGCATGTCGACGCGGCGGTCAACGTCTTCAACAATCGCGTCATCGTCGCCTCGGCCTTTCTGGATAAGGAGAAAGTCGGCGATCGTGCCGTGTTCTGCCTGAACGCCGAGACCGGCGACGAGATGTGGCGGACGCCTCTCGACATCAACCCCTGGGGTGGCGCTTCCGTTGAAGGCAACACGGTCATCGTCACCGGCAGCACCGTCTCGTATGCCCCCACGGCCTTACAAGGCGCCAAGGGTGTGGTGCTTGCTCTCGATCTTGAAAAGGGGACGGTCCTCTGGAAAAAGGACGTGCAAGGCGGCGTGCTCAGTTGCGCGGCCATCACGAACGGGATGGCGGTGTTCACCTGTAGCGACGGCAAAGTCCGAGCCTTCGCGTTGAAAGACGGCGAACGCCGACTTCTCTACGACGCCAAGTCGCCGTTGTTCGCTCCCCCCGCGGTGTCCGGCGACGTCGCCTATGTCGCGGACTTGAAGGGCATCGTCCATGCTATCGACCTGAAGACCGGCGCCGCCCGCTGGATGCTCGACCTGGGAACCGATGCACTCGTCAAATCGCCCGGCATGGTTTACGGCGGCATCGCCCTTCAGGATGGCAAACTCGTCCTGGGCACCTGCAACCTCGAAGGCGCCTTCGCCCGCCAGGGGACCGCTGTCGTCTGCATCGGGGAGAAGTAAGACGGTACGGCTAAACGATAAATCGATCAGGGGTCATTATGATGATTCGAATTTGCCTGTTGATGTTGATACTTCCTGTCATGGCACGCGCCGAGACGCCGGGGATCACGATCGATAAAGAGAAAAAATCGGTCGCGATCGACGCCCGCATCGCGCCGCGCAAGTTGCCGATGCTCGAGCAGGTCTACCCGATCGAAGTGGTCGCCAGTTGGGCGCACGATCGCAAGGATCGCAAGGGCTTGAAAGCCCACGAGACCCTGGTGACGTTCGATGTGTTGCCAAGCGATGTTCACAAGGCCCTCGAAGAGATTGGTCTGAAGCCCGGCGCACCAGTCAAGGGCGGCGAGGTTCCCTGCACCGGTCCCGATCTCAAGATTTACCTGGAATGGAAGGGCGAGGGCGGCTCGCCCAAGAAAGTGTCGATCGACAAGCTGCTGGTTGATCCCAAGACCAAGTTCCCGTTCCCGAAGAATGTGAAGTTTCGCTTCACCGGTTCGGTGATGTCGAAGATCGACCCGAACAAGCCCGAGACCAAGTATGGCGCCGACCTGACCGGCACGCTGATCGCCATCTACCCAGTGACGGATGAAACGGTCTGCCAGTCGAGCCTGACGATGAAGGAAGAGAAGTTCCTGAAGCTTGAAACCAACACGGCCCTGCTCCCGCCCGAGGGAACGGCCGTCAAATTAATCCTCGAAGCGGTCGCGAAATGAGAACACGAATGACCATCCTGTGTGCCTTGCTCCTGGCCTGCGGCTGCGCGCGTGATCCGAGCGCGGGGCCGGCCATGGGGCAGCCGGTCCTGGCCGCGCAACCGGAGCCGAAGCCCCCCGAGGTCCCGAAGATGCGCGAGGTGCCAAAAGCCGTCGAACCCAAGCCGCCTGAGCCGGCGGCGCTCACCGAGTATCGCTTCCCGGAAACCGATGCCGGCCGCATTCTAGCGAAGACGCTGCCGCCCGGTCCGCTGCCGCCTTTTCCAGACCTGCCGCGCAAAGAACAAGGCGTGAGGCCGCTGCCGCCCGCGCTCGCGGAAATGGACACGCCGCTCAAGTCGCTGCCGACAAGCCCGCCGCGGTATCCGCTGACGGCCCGACCCCAACCGCGGCCGCAATCGTTGCCGGAACGCGTGCCGCTCGAGATTAGCCGAATCGAAATCGAACGGCCGAGTGCGATCGTCCTGATCACGGGCGCACTGACCCGAATCGCGCCGCGTGACGTCAATGAACCGTCGGCATTATCCATCCTGGCGAAGCCGGTGCCCGACCGGGCTTCGCTCGAAGATCCCTCGATTCCGTTCACCTTGAGGAGTCTCATCAGCCTGCAACTTCCGCTGCGCGATCAACCGGTGGGTTTCCTCAAGATCAATCTGCCCGACCCGTTCGAGAATCTGGAACCGGCGAAGGTAAAGACGCCGGCCGTGGAGGATCCGAATCGATCGCTGGGCGAACCGGGCAAAGTCGTGAAGTAATATGCTCAAAGCGATCCCCGACATTGAACGACTGAACGATCTGCTCAGCATCCCGTCGCAAGGCGTGATCGATACCTGGAAGAATATTCCCGGCGATCTGATCATCCTGGGCGTGGCCGGGAAAATGGGGCCGACGCTGGCGCGAATGGCCCGTCTGGGCCTTCCCGCTTCGAGCCGGGTGATCGGCGTCGCCCGGTTTTCCGATCCGGCGGTTGCCCGACAACTGGAAGGTTGGGGAATCGAAGTTGTTCGCGCCGACCTGCTCGATCTCGAACAGGTCGCACGGCTGCCGGATGCCGCCAACGTCATCTGGATGGGCGGGATGAAATTTGGCACGAGCGACCAGGCTTCGCTGACCTGGGCAATGAACACGCTCGCCCCGGCCAACGTCTGTTTGCGTTATCGATCATCGAGAATCGTCGCGTTCTCGTCGGGCAATGTCTATGGGCTGTCGCCGATCATCCGCGGTGGTTCCGTCGAGAGCGATCCGCCGCGCCCGGTCGGCGAGTATGCCTGCTCCGCGCTCGGCCGAGAACGCATCTTCGAACATTTCAGCCGGGTTCATTCGATTCCGATGGCGATCCTGCGGTTGAATTACGCCGTCGAAATGCGTTACGGCGTCCTCGTCGACATCGCCCGCTGTGTGTTCGACGAGAAACCGGTCGACATCTCGATGGGGGCCTTCAACGTCATCTGGCAAGGCGACGCCAACGCGGTAGCGCTCCAGGCGTTTGGCACACTCGCCACGCCGCCGTTGATGTTGAACCTGACGGGACCCGAGACACTGAGCGTCCGCCAGATTGCCTTACGCTTCGGCCAGCGGTTCGGCAAACCCGCGGTCATCACGGGTACGGAACAAACCGACGCTCTACTGAACAACGCCCAGAATTCCCACCGCCTGTTCGGCTATCCGCGCATCAGCGTCGAGCAAATGATCGACTGGATCGCGTCGTGGATCGAAGCGGGTGGTTCGTCGCTGAACAAGCCGACGCACTTCGATTCGCGCGATGGGCGATTTTAAGTTAGCCGCGACGCGAATGTCACCGTAGGCCTCACGCTCCGCGTGAGGAACCATCACGCGGAGCGTGATGGCTACGATGCAATTAGCAGCGCGGTTGCCAGTAACTAACAAAAACTCGCAAACGTCACCGGCGGAAGTAAACCAACATGCTCACGGCTAGCAAGGCGAGCAGGACCGCGGAGAAGAAAATGCCGTGCCAGATGTTCAAGAAGAAGCGAGCCCAAGTGAGCGGTTCCTCGTCTTCGTCGTCGTCTTCGACCGGGACACGTTTCTTTAACTTGATCTTCGGCTTCGGTTTGGCAGGTCGCACAGCCTGAGCGTACGGCACGGCAACGGGCATGGGTCGCTTGGCTACTTTGATCCCGTACGGAATCGGCCGTGCCTGTACCTCGATCGCTTCCGGCAACGGCTGTTCGCCGGGGACGTTGATTCTCTTCTGAATATTCTTGATCGTCTCAACGACGATCGAGGCGTTGGCCATTCGGTTGGCGGGGTCCTTTTCCAGCAACTTGTGGATTAGCCGGGCCAACTGCTCGGGGACCTGTGGCTTCAGTTCCCGCACCGGCTTGGGGATCCCCACCGCGAGTGCGGTCAAGACGGCGGAAATATTCGGACCCATGAACGGCTGCTGGCCCGTGCAGAGGCGGTAGAGGACGACGCCGAGACTGAATAGATCGCTGCGGGCATCGAGCTCGTCGCCGCGTGCTTGCTCGGGGGACATGAATAACGGTGTGCCCACGACGGCGCCCGCGCGCGTGAGCTTGACGTCTTCGCGGATCTCGCGGGCCAGGCCGAAATCGAGAATCTTGACGCGGCCCTGCGGCGATTCGAGGAAGACATTGGCCGGCTTGATGTCGCGGTGGACCAGACCTTGCTCGTGGGCGGCATGCAGTCCCTCGGCCATCTGCCGGCCGACACGCAGCACCTGACCAATCGATAGTTCCCCTTTTTTGTCCAGATAGTCTTCGAGCGAAGCGCCCTTCAGAAACTCCATGGCGATGAACGGGACGCGATTCTCCTCGCCGACTTGGTGGATGGTGATGACGAAGTCGTGCTTCACACGGGCGGCGGCTCGCGCTTCGCGCAGAAAGCGTTCTCGCGCATGCGCGTCACGGGCGTACTTGGGCAACATGATCTTGACGGCCGCCAGGCGCATGAGTTGCGAGTCTTCCGCGAGGAACACCATGCCCATGCCGCCCCGGCCAAGGACCTTGAGCACTCGGTACTGCGCAAGCCGGCCGAGCTCGTCGTCCATTTGGGAAGGGGAGAGGAGGTCACGTAATTCAGGGTGGCTGTCGGTGCGCGGCTCGGCCGGCGGGGGATTGGTATCGTCATCCATGCTGGAATGCGTCGGGCGCGGATTCGGCACGGTGTTCTGAATCGGGCGTTGCGCGGGTTGCTCGGGCATGACGGAGAGTCCTCAACGACGCACTTTATCTTATTCAGCGAACCTGTCTGGTTGAAGAAAAACCGGCAGAGTTTTCATTTGCTTGGGGTAGGTCGCTCTCAATAGTTCGACAGCGAGTTGACGGGGCAGTCCCAACGCAGGCCGCTATCGTGCCGGCGGTAGCCGATGCGTTCGTAGAACGGGATGAGCTGATCGAGGCAATTGAGGATCACCTTGTAGCAATTTCGTTCGGCGGCAAGCTTCGTCAGGAAATCGACAAGCGACGTGCCGATCCCCTTCCGCCAGTGGTCGTTATGCACGGCCACGTCTTCGATATGGCCGACCAGTCCGCCGCGATGAATGTACTTCTTCTCGATGATCAGGCTGGCGGTGCCAACCACGCGGCCGTCGACCTCGGCAACGACCGTCTCAATTCCCGCGGCCGAGCGCTGCTTCCAGATGGCGATCGCTTCTTCGGGGGCGAGGCCGACTTGAGAGAGGCAGGCGAGCGTCTCCAGAAATCCGTTGGCGAAATCCGGGGGCTCGAGCAGGCGAAGATGCGGCTTCATAAATGTCATCCTGAAAGGAATCGACGGGTCATTTGAGCGTAGCAAATTCGAAGGCGTGCCGGATAGGACACTCGAACGTCGAGAACGCGATAGGCGTGACGCGGAGGCGGCGAAGTGTTCATGCGACCGAAGCCTTCAAATCTTTTGGCGTCAATCCATGTCTTTCGGCCAGGAACTGACGAAACTGAGGAACCTGAAAGAAAGCTCTCATCATGTCATCGTAAAAGGTTTGCTGGATTTGACTGCCGTTCTCCCATCGCGACACGGTTGAGACCGACACGCCGAGACATGCCGCAAACTCTTGCTGAAGCGAGTAACCAACCTTGGTACGGCCTTGACGGATCTGATCCGGAGTCAGAAGCCCGGCCGTTCGCCGAAAGGCCTCGTCGATTTGTTCACTCGCCCTCTCATCAAACGAAACGGCGCCGCACGCTTCGTTTTGACACTTCGGCACACTAAATTTGGGAACGTGAACATCGTATTTTTTGCCGTCATGATCGATCTGAATGTCATAAGGGATGACAACGATCGCCATCGATTTCTGACGGCATTCACTGCATCGTGGAGCGAAGCAACGTGTGTCACTCATTCTTCATTCTCTTCATGAACCTGATTCGTGGACACTTACAATCGCGCCTTCATTCCGAAGGTGACGCAACGCCCAACCGCCGAAGTTGCTCCTCAAGACGTGCCGCTTTCGCTTCAGCGGCATCAGCGCGTTTCTTCTCCTCCTCAGCACGTTTCTTCTCTTCCTCAGCGACTTTCTGCGCTCGATCGCCGCGTTGCTGCGCCTGTAACCGGGCGAGGCGTTCCTCCTCGGCTCGCTGGGCTTCCTCGTCCGCTCGTTTTTCATGCTTCTGGGCCAATACGAGATTGGCGTCTCGATCGGCCAGAAGCTCGAGATAAGTCAGGAACGGCTCGCCGTCGGGCCGGTATATCTTCAAGACCTCGCCGCTCATGTCAAAGCGAATGCCTAGACGAGGCGACTGCCAACCGTCCATCTCGGGGATATCAGTGAGTTTCGCGCCCTGTCGGAGATAGCCCTCCAGCTTGATGCGATCCGGGTCGTAGATGTAGTACTCTTCGACGCCGTACTTTTCGTAGAAGAGGAACTTCCGCATCATCTCGCTGCTGCCGTTGTTCGGCGAGAGAATCTCGAAGACGACCTGCGGCGGAATGCCGCCTTCCTCCCATTGCTTGTAACTGCCGCGATCCCCCTTTGGCCGGCCGATGGCGACCATGGCATCCGGGGCGGCGCTCGTCTTGTTGTCGCCCTCGACGGGATACCACAGAAGGTCGGCCGCGACGAACACTCTGGGATCGTCCTTGAAGGTCCCGGTGAGGCCGCCATGGATGGTGACGATCCACTCATATTGGACGGTGTTGTCGGCAATGGGTTTACCATCGCTTTCTGGGTAGACGATCCGGCGTGCCGGTTTGGATGGCGGTATGGGAGTCATGACAATATTACAACCGATCCTCGTGCGGTGATCAAGAGGGCGAACTGTCGATTCACTTCAATTTCACATTCAGATTCTTGACGAGAAACGCATACTCGTCGGCCAGCTCCTCGATCTGCTTGGCGGTCGGCTTGCCGGCCCCGTGACCGGCGCGGGTCTCGATGCGGGCGAGAACCGGTGGGCCGTCTTTGGCCTGGCAATATTGCAACATGGCCGCGAACTTGAAGCTGTGGCCGGGGACGACGCGGTCGTCGGTGTCAGCGGTGATGATCATCGTGGCCGGGTATTTCGTCCCCTGTTTCAGATTCTGATACGGCGAGTAAGCATGGAGAGCCTTGAACTCGTCCGCGTTGTCAGCGGAGCCGTAATCGTCGACCCAGAAGCGGCCGGCGGTGAAGTGGTGGAAGCGAAGCATATCCATGACACCGACATGCGGCAGGGCGGCGGCGAAAAGGTCAGGCCGTTGGGTCATCGCGGCGCCGACGAGCAGGCCGCCGTTGCTGCCTCCACGGATCGCGAGCTTGGGCGTACTCGTGTACTTCTCTTTGATCAGGTATTCACCCGCGGCGATGAAGTCGTCGAAGACGTTTTGCTTCTGAAGCTTTGTGCCCGCTTTGTGCCACGACTTGCCATACTCGCCGCCGCCGCGGAGATTGGCGACCGCGTAGACGCCGCCCATATCCAGCCAGGCGGCGACGCTGATCGAAAAGCTTGGCGTCAGCGAGATGTTGAAGCCCCCGTAACCGTACAGAAGCGTCGGGTTGCCGCCATCAAGGACGATGCCCTTCCTGTGGGCGATGAACATCGGAACCTTGGTGCCGTCCTTGCTCGGGTAAAAGACCTGCGTGACTTCGTAGTCATCCGGGTTGATGGCGACCTTCGACTGGCGCAGAAGCGTGCTCTTGCCCGTCAGCAGATCGTAGCGGAAGATCGTGGCCGGGCGGTTGTAACTTGAGAAGAGGTAGAACGTCTCGGTATCGATGCGTCGCCCGCCGAACCCGGACGCCGCGCCGATGCCGGGCAACTCCACCTCGCGGATGAACTCTCCTTCCGGCGAGAAGAGCTTGATTTGCGACTTGGCATCCTTCAAGTAGCTGGCGGTGAACTGATTGCCGACGAGGCCGACGCCTTCGAGCTTCTCCTTGGCCTCGGGGATGATCTCCTTCCAGTTCGCGGGTTCGGGCTTGCGGATGTCGATGGCGATCACCCGGCCGTTGGGGGCGTTCAGGTCGGTGCGGAAGTAGAGGATCGGACCGTCATTATCGATGAACGAGAAATCGTTCTCGAAATGATCGATGAGGTCGATCACCATCGCGTAGGGTTCCGCGAGATCCTTGTAGGTGATGCGATAACGGTCATCGGTGCCCTTCCAGGTTGTGATGACCAGATAGCGGCCGTCGTCGGTCGCGGTGGTGGAAAATCCCCACTCCGGTTGGTCAGGTCGTTTGTAGACGGTGACGTCCTCGGCTTGCGAGGAGCCGATGCGGTGATACATCACCCGCTGATTTTTATTCAGCGATTGAAACTCTTCATCTTTCTTGGGCTCCGGATAACGGCTGTAGAAGAAGCCGCGACCCTCGGCGGTCCAGGCGACACCGCTGAACTTCACCCAGCGGAGTTCATCCGCAAGCACCTTGCCGGTGGCAACCTCCATCACGCGCCATGTCTCCCAGTCGGAACCCGCTTCCGAAACGGCATAGGCGAGGTACTTGCCATCGGGGCTGACGGTGGTGCCGCCGAGTGCGA
>Ga0105046_10005266_pt1 | contig 20470 bp, 18 predicted proteins | sample MAT03_FD_78385 | JGI IMG/M metagenome (GOLD analysis project Ga0105046, IMG submission 78385) | Freshwater microbial communities from Lake Fryxell liftoff mats and glacier meltwater in Antarctica - MAT-03 (megahit assembly) | ecosystem: Environmental > Aquatic > Freshwater > Ice > Liftoff...
ATGGCAGACTTCGAAGTGGCTGGTACATCTACGTCGATCGTCCGAAATGCAACGGACGAATGCTGTTGAGACCACGACGTGTCCGACATGCGATCGGTCACGAGTCGCTGAATATCTACGTCCACAATCACTGCCGCATCACGCAACGAGAGCCCTGCCTCCTCGCCCACCATTTCACCTGCTTCTGCAACCATACAGTGTCCGCTGAAGACCGTGTCTGTTGTCGACTCCCACGCCCCAGCACTTGCATACACATAGGCCGTGTACGTCCGCGCGCTTTGCATTGCAACAAGTGCACGACGATACGCAGCCTTGCCAACGATCTCGTTACTGGCACTTGGATTCAGGATCATCGTGGCACCGGCCACGGCCATCGATCCGCTTCGTGGCTCAGCAACCCAAAGGTCTTCGCAGATCTCCACTCCGATGGTCAACGTTGGATCGTTCGAATCCACCAACAATATGTCTGTACCAATGGGTACATCTTGGCCACACAGTCTCACCGTATCCTGCTGCAGAAAACCTCCACTGGCGAACCATCGCGCTTCGTAATACTCGTTGGAATTTGGCAGAAAGGTTTTCGGGAAGGCGGCAAGGAGAGTCCCATTGCAGATCGCGATGGCACAGTTGTAGAGCTTGGTGCCAACTAGGATGGGGGCGCCAACGACCACGAGCGGACCGCCCTGCTCCGACCACTCACGTACACGCTCTATCGCAAGCTCAGCTGCATGGATGAGGTCCGGCGATCGAAACAAGTCGGCACAGGTATACCCTGTTACACAGAGTTCCGGAAACAGAGCCACGTTCACGCCCTCAATCACGCACTGATCTAGGTGCGCTAGGATTGTCCGCACGTTCGCTGCGGGATCTGCCACGGTTACCCGCGGACGGATGGCCGCCGTGCGAACGTAGTGGAGAGAGGTGATGAGGGAAGGAGAAATCATGGAAAGTGAGAAGTGACGAGTTAAGTGAGAAGTGAGAAGTGACGAGTGAGAAGTCAAGTGAGAAGTGACGAGTTAAGTGAGAAGTGAGAAGTGAGAAGTGAGAAGTTAAGTGAGAAGTGACGAGTTAAGTGAGAAGTGAGAAGTGAGAAGTGAGAAGTGAGAAGTGAGAAGTGAGAAGTGAGAAGTGAGGTACTTGTTTAGAAAGGCACGGTACCAAGGAGTGCGACAAGGTTTGTGCGCAGGGCTTCTTGGTCTGCGTGTCCAAAGAGTCGGTGTTCAACATCGGAAACAAGGCTTTCGGCGAGTTGGAATGTGGATACTCCGAGATCTGACAGCGAAATGCACCTGGCACGCGTATCGGTTGGATGGGGCACGCGTATCACAAGTCCAAGATCTTCGAGAGTGCGCAAGGTCTTTGACGTGAGCATCACATCCGTGCCGGTAAACGAAGACACTTCCACTTGCGTAGGCGTAAAGTCTTCTAAGCGTAGTGTGTGGATTCCCCAGAGGATGAGATACTGTGTGTGGTTGATTCCCAATTCAGACAGGGTTTCGTTCGCCGTGCGTTGCCACCGGGAAGCGGCCTGATGCAGCATCATTCCCACGTGTAGTGCGTGTGTGGCCGTGGGACGACGTCGTTTTCTGTTGATCAGTGACATAAGAGAATGTAAACTAGGTTATCGTAGTGAGTCTATAGTAGATTTTTTTTGTAAGACCTTGCAGTCACGCAAATAAGTCGCTATATTTGTGATAGGAGAGTCGTTTATCCCCAATCGAAAACCACAAATGCTGTCAAAAGCTTCCATGTACGCCATTCAGTCGCTTGCCTATCTCACGATCAACGGCAGGGAGGGTTCCTATGTACCGATTTCGCAGATCGCAATGGAACTTACGATCCCCTACCACTTTCTAAAGAAGATCTTGGCTCAGCTCTCGCAAACCGAGATCCTCACGTCACAGAGAAGTGCAAAGGGCGGCGTGGCATTGGGTCTAGATCCAAAGGCCATTACGTTGTATACCATCATCGTTCACATGGACGGTGCGTCGCTATTCAACGAGTGTATCCTGGGTTTGCCTGGCTGTGGGAATACAAAACCATGTCCGCTTCATACTGCGTGGGCAGTAGAACGTAAGCGATTGCAGCTTTTGTTCACATCGACAAGTCTGTATGACCTTGCGCGCCGCATTGAAAAGGAAGGATTTCGCATCAGTTTATAGGAGCGGTCGACTAATTGGTGACTTGTGAGTCTCTTATCTCTTATTTCGATTTCGTAAAGGCACATTGAACCATGAACAATGCAACCACGGTAAGCGACATCGTTCGCAGCCTTCCCTCGGCATCGGCGGTCTTCCTCCGCAATGGCATTGACTACTGCTGCGGTGGGAAGCGTACACTCGAAGAGGCATGTGCTACCGCGTCGGCAGACCTTGCCACCGTGCAACAAGCCCTTGACGCCCTGAGCACATCTGAAGGAACTGCGGCGCTCCACATGGATCTTTGGAAAACAGGGTTCCTACTGGACTACATCCTGCACAATCACCACGACTACGTCCGGTCCGCCACACCGGTAATCCGCGAAAAACTCACGAAGGTTCAGACAAAGCATGGCGAACGATTTCCAGATATCCATGCGATCGGTGAATTGTTTGACGACCTCGTGCAAACACTGCAAGGGCACCTTCAAGACGAAGAAGACCATCTCTTTCCGCATATGCGCGCTTGGGCCGATGCGAAAGACGCCGGTCAACCACTAGACGTGGCATTGCTCTCGTCGATGCGCATCGAAGTGAACAAGCACGAGATGGAACATACCGATGTAGGGAAAAAGTTGGAACGGATGCGCGCCATTACGAACAACTTCACACCACCGGCAGGCGCATGTCAGACACATCAGGCTGCGTATCACCTTCTACAAGAATTCTGCGACGATCTAATGCAGCATGTCTTCATTGAGAATGCCGTGCTCTTTTCAAGACTCGATCAACCTCTCCTATCAATCATCGAGGAAACGTCATGAACCGCATCATAACCATTGCAGCATTTGTTGCCATTGCAATTGTCGGGTGTTCGCAGCAAAAAACAGAAGAAGGTGCAGCTGGGCAACCCGCAGAAGAAGCGACGAAGGCAAAGCCGGCGTACTACAAAATCCAGCATGTGGATGTAGGTCCAAAGGTAGACCCCGTGATGGCAAAGGCAGGTGTAGACATCTTCGACGTGAAGTGCGCGGCATGCCATAAACTTGATGAACGCTATGTGGGACCAGCGCTTGGCACGGTCACACAACGCCGCCCACCCGAATACATCATGAACATGATCCTCGATACCGAGACCATGATCAATAACGATGATACCGTGCAGTGTTTGCTGCAGACGTATCTCCTCAAAATGCCAAATCAAAGTGTCGACGAAAAAGACGCACGGAATGTACTTGAATATCTGCGCAAGGCTGGAGACGAACGCAAGTAAGATCTGCTCGAATCACTTTACATTCTTTCAACTCTGGAGTGGGTACTATGAAAAGGATACGATCGATAACGGCGGCCTTGGTGCTGTCATTATTCGCTCTCATCATCTCGGGATGTTCCGAGGGCGGCAAAGCACACATTGGCGTAGCAGGCGATGCTGCATCGCGCGTCTATGTTGCACCCGGCAAATACGACGAGTTTTACAACTTCGTCTCTGGTGGATTCAGTGGTCAGTTGGCCGTCTATGGTTTGCCAAGCGGCAGGCTCTTGCGCGTGATCCCGGTCTTCTCCGTCGATCCTGAAAAGGGTTGGGGATTCTCGGAAGAGACCAAACCGATGTTGAATACATCGCATGGATTCATTCCGTGGGACGACTTCCATCACGCCGAGATGTCGATGAGCGATGGTGTTCCGGATGGAAAGTGGATTTTTGGCAACGGCAATAACACACCACGCGTTGCACGTATCGACCTTTCAGATATGCGCACCAAAGAAATCCTTGAGATCCCGAACAGCTCCGGCAATCACTCGTCGCCATTCACCACAGAGAACAGCGAATACATTGTTGCAGGAACACGATTCTCGCTTCCGGTGCCGAATCAGGATGTGAGCATCTCTACCTACAAAGAGAATTTCAAAGGCACGATCAGCTTCATCAAGATCGACAAGACAACGGGTGCCATGGATCTTGCGTTCCAGATTCTCGTTCCGGGATTCGACTACGATCTTGCCCATGCTGGCAAGGGACCCTCGCATGATTGGATGTTCTTCTCGTGCTATAACACAGAGCAAGCGAATACGATGCTTGAGGCCAATGCAAGTCAGAACGACAAAGACTTCATCGCCGCGATCAATTGGAAGAAGTGCGAAGAGTATGTTGCTCAGGGCAAGGGTAAGAAGATCGATGCCAGATACGCACACAATGTGTTTAACGACAAAACTCAAACTGCCACTTCAGAGATCAAGAATGGCGTTACGATTCTTACTCCTGCAGAATGCCCCGGCATTATCTACTACATGCCAACGCCAAAGAGTCCGCACGGTTGCGACGTCGACCCATCGGGCGAACTCATTGTGGGCGGCGGTAAGCTTGCAACGGTTATCCCTGTGATGTCGTACTCAAAGATGATTGCCTCGATCGCAGCCAAGAAATTCGACAAAGAGATCGACGGAATCCCTGTGCTGAACTACAAGGACTGTCTTGCCGGCGAAGTGAAGAAGCCAGGTCTTGGGCCTCTGCACACAGAATTCGATGGGAAGGGCAATGCATACACGTCTATGTTCGTGTCGTCAGAGATCGTGAAATGGTCACTCAAGGACTTCAAGGTTCTCGACCGCGCACCAACGTACTATTCGATCGGTCACCTCTGCATTCCAGGCGGCGACTCTAAAAAGCCATGGGGCAAGTACGTGATTGCCTACAACAAGATCACCAAGGATCGGTTCTTGCCTACAGGTCCCGAGCTGGCGCAGTCTGCGCAGCTCTACGACATCTCCGGCGAGAAGATGAAGTTGCTCCTCGACTTCCCAACCATCGGAGAGCCACACTATGCACAAGCAATTCCCGCAGAGCTGATCCGAAACAAGCAAGTGAAAGTGTTTCAGCTCAAAGACAACAACAACCCACACGTAACACGCTCGGAAAAAGACTGTCGTGTCGAACGCAAGGGCAACGAAGTCCACATCTATGCAACGGCAATTCGTTCGCACTTCAAGCCAGACAACATTGAAGGCATAAGAGTGGGCGATGTTGTGTACTGGCACGTCACGAACCTCGAGCAAGACTGGGATGTACCGCACGGATTCGCCGTGATCGGCAACAACAATTCCGAGTTGCTCATCATGCCAGGTGAAACGCTTACGCTGAAGTGGGAGCCGAAGTATCCCGGCATCCATCCGTTCTATTGCACGGACTTCTGTTCGGCACTACACCAAGAGATGCAAGGATATGTTCGCGTTTCGCCTCCGGGATCGAACGTACCACTCACTCACAACTAAGACTACTCCACTGTGCAACGGAGAGAGCGGGCAAGCCCCTCTCTCCGTTGTCGGCCGGACCCCACCACTATGAAACCACTCGCACGTCTTCTCGTCGTCCTTGGCGCCCTATCTCCGCTTGTGTTGTTCATACTTCCTATGTGGAGCATCGAACTCGAAGCACCACAGTATCCGCCGCCCTACGGACTCGGAATGAAGATCTACATCAACAAGATCGAGGGAAAGAATGAGAACGATCTCGGCAACATCAACAACCTGAATCACTATATCGGTATGAAGCGCATCGAGCCCGATAGTATCAAGGAGTTAACGATCATGCCACCACTGGTGATCGCCCTCTCTGTGCTGGGTCTTGCAGCCGCCTTCATCGGTAAACGCAAGGTTGTTGTTGGATGGCTTGTCCTTGTTACCCTTGCAGGTTGTGTGGGTCTGTACGACTTCTACAGTTGGGAAGTGGACTACGGAACGAATCTCGACCCACATGCCATCATCAAGATCGAAGACATGACGTACGTGCCGCCGTTGATCGGCTCGAAGGAGCTTTTGAATTTCACGGCACGCTCATGGCCCGATACGGGCTTCATGGTCCTTGGATTTGGAATGGCAATCACGGTTGTCGCATGTTTTATGAAACCACGTATTGAGGCATCATGAATTCCTTCATTATGATCGTACTTGCCGTCGTGATCACGGCGTGTACAAAGCCCGCACCTCAGCCACTGCGTTATGGCAACGACCAGTGTACACAGTGTAAGATGGAGATAGAGGATCAGAAATTTGGTGCAGAGGCCGTTACACAAACCGGTAAAGTGATCGTATTCGACAGTCCTGAATGCATGGCTCAGTGGATCTCGAAACGTTCTGGTGGAATGGATGGACTGCACTCCGTATGGGTGACCGATTTCATTCGACCAGGCACACTGATCGATGCATCCACTGCCTTCTTCTTGCACAGCACCATGATCAAGTCTCCTATGGGTCTAAACTATGCGGCATTCGCAACGGGCGAAGAGCGACACCGCGCTCAGATTAGCTTTACGGGAGAAAGTCGCGTCTGGCAAGACGCGATGCACGATGCCGGCCTCATGCACTAAGAGCCATTGACCATTCCTCCTTCCGCCACCCTTCCGACTTCACCATTGCTCTTTGATCTTCCTTGCCACCATACCGCTGCTGCTTCTTTCTGTTTACGCAGACTCGACTACAAAGGATACGGCGCGGTATACGAAAGAGACAGTGGTGATAGAAGCCGATAACTGTGCGATGGCGTGTACGCCGGGAACACCTCGGGCGCAAATGCGAAGTGTCGACGATCTCATGTCACAAGCCGGCGCTGGCCTCATTCAACGAGCGGCCTTTGCGTTTGAACCCATTGTGCGCGGCCTTCGCGGCGGACAACTGTCGATGTCGATCGATGGCATGAAAGTGCACTCGGCCTGCGTCGATAAAATGGATCCTGCAACATCCTATGTAGAGCTCGACAATGTGAAAACGCTTCAACTCACAGAAGGCACGGGTGATGTGCGCTATGGTTCTACACTTGGTGGTGCTCTGAACTTTACCATGCAACAACCTCCGTTTGGTGGACCACTTCGCGGCGCCGCGGAACTTGGTTACGATGCGAATGCAAACGGCACGCGCATCCGTCTCTTCTCGGATGGCGGCACGGGGCAAGGCATAGAAGGTGATGTGGCCTATCGCATTGGCTATACGTTTCGCAATGCACAAGACTACAAGGCAGGTGGCGACACGACGATCGGCATCTCGGGATTTACCAAACACAACCTCGCATTCGGCGCCTCATGGAAGGCCACTACGTCGCAAACATTCACGGCAACGTTCATCGGAGACCTTGCAACCAACGTTGGATTCCCATCAATGTTTATGGATACGCGCAGAGCCCAGGCCTTCATCGGAAGTCTCGACTGGAAGTATCAACGCGCACGAGGCTCGATACTGACCTGGAAACTCTATGGCAATCATGTACGACATTGGATGGACGATTCGTCACGCACGGTGTCTGAGATCGAATCACGTCCGTTCATGCCAGGCATGTACATGCCGATGTATGGAGCAACCACAACCATTGGCACCATTGGCGACTATAGCACAACGGTCGGAACCGATCTCCTTGCGTTCACCTTCGATGCCTTCAACATGCAGGCCTATGCAGACATGATGATGATCCCACTTGCGAACCCTGACGTGCAATCAACGATCATTACCATCGGCAACACACGTGCAACAACACTGGCGCTCGCACCAGTGTATGAGCACTCATTTTCTGAATCGATCTCCCTGCGCGTGAATGGACGTCTGGAGGGCTCACAACGGTCGATCCAAGACGCCGATTCTCGAGCAGCGCTAGAGAGTTATGGAACAGTGGTCACCATGGATCCGTTTCTTGTTGCAGGCTCGGTTGGCGCATCACTCTATATTCAAACGTCAGAAGCGCTCCGATGGAACGTTGGCCTTGGACGTGCTCAACGTCTCCCAACACACATCGAACAGTACGGATACTATCTCTATGATCCAGGCTCGAACATCATCACCGTTGGCAATCCCGACCTCGCCGTGGAATCGTCGTTCAACGCTGAAGTGGGATCGCAGTACACTGCAGAAGATATTGCACTTGTTGTCTCTCTGTCTGCAACACGCGTCCACAACTACATCGCCGCAGCCCCGGCCGCAAACGAAGATCCTACCGTACTGATACGTCGCTACAACAACATCGGAGATGCCCAGCTATTTGCAACATCGCTGCGATGGACATGGCGCATGGCGGACGCGTGGACAGCATCGGGAACAATGAATGCAACAAAGGCATCGATGGCCACCGAATCGGAATACCTCCCGTTAATTCCGGCACCACAAGCAACACTGCGCCTGACATTTGGAGGCGCGTCCGCATGGGTGGCCGTTCATGCACGGTTCGTTGCTCCGCAATACAACGCATCTCTGCGCATCCTTCCCGAAGACACAACACCGGGATTCGCCACGCTCGATTGCACTGGTGAGTACTCGCCATTTGAACGATTCACGATTCGCGGCGGACTCCTCAATGTGTTCGATCGGTTGTATCACGAGCATACAAGTATTCGCAACGTCCCCGCAAAAGGCCGCACTTTCACTGTTTCGATCGGATACGCATTTCAATGAAACTTGCCCTCCTCATCATATTCATTCTGGCGAGTCGTGCACTTTCTGCAACTACCACCATGGTAGTGAAGGGTGGCACGGTGGCACGGTCGTTTGCAAGTGCTCACGCAGGCGACACTATTCGCATTGCAGCCGGGGTGCACTATGAAACTGATCTGGAGATTCACGTTCCGTGCACGGTGATTGGTGCACCAGGAGCAGTAATCGATGCTCGGAAGCGCGGCAGCTCTGTGATATCCGTTCGTGCAGACGACGTCGTGATACGAGGTTTAACCATTCGAAATGTTGCCGTGGCGTACACAGAAGACAATGCCGCTATCAAGGTGTACGACAGACGTCGCGTGAAGATCGAGCGATGCACCGTCGAGAACGGCTACTTTGGTATCTATCTTTCCAAGAGCGAAGACTGCACCATCGCCTACAACGTTCTCCGTTCAAGCGGACGCGAAGAGTCATCCACAGGGAACGGCATCCATCTTTGGACAAGTAGAAACATTCTCATCGAGGGCAATGATATACGCGGCTGGCGAGACGGCATCTACTTTGAATTTGTACATCATGGCACGGTGTTGAACAATCACTCTGAGTCTAACAATCGCTATGGTTTGCACTTCATGTTCTCGGACAGTTGTTCCTACAAGCACAATGCCTTTGTGAACAACGGATCGGGTGTGGCGGTAATGTTCACACATGAAGTGTATATGGAAGACAATCTCTTCCAGGACAATTGGGGTGATGCCGCGTATGGAATTCTGCTCAAAGAGATCGCCCGCGGACACATGGTGAACTGTCGGTTTGTCCGCAACAGCATTGCCATTCACGCCGAAGGCGCCACCTCCATGCTCATCGAAGGTTGTGAGTTTCGTAACAATGGATATGCCATGCGTATGATGGGCAACTGCATTGGCAACACCATCCGGAATTGTGTGTTTGATGGCAACACCTTCGACGTCACCACTAATTCAACAACGTCGCTCAATACCTTCAACCAGAACTTCTGGAGTTCATACGAGGGATATGATCTGAACAAGGACGGCATCGGCGATGTTCCGCATCATCCCGTGCGTCTCTATTCCATGCTTGTGGAACAGATACCGTCCAGTGTCATGCTCATGCACAGTCTGTTTATCAGCATCCTTGATGTAGCAGAGCAGATCATGCCATCGGTTACTCCCGAGACGTTTGTTGATGTTTCACCACGAATGCGACCTCCGCGTAGAAAACCATGATCGACATCTCCGCCCTTTCAAAATCCTTCAAGCAATCGAAGGTCCTCCGCGATGTGAGTGTACATTTCCCCGACCAAAGTGTCACGGCCGTGATCGGTCCTAACGGATCCGGAAAGACCACCTTGATGAAGTGCATTCTAGGACTGGTGCGGCCAGACCATGGCTCCATTAGCATCAATGGGATCTCGGCCGTAGGGTCGGCGAACGGACGTAAGGAACTCGGCTATATGTCGCAGATCGCCCAATACCCCGACAATCTCACGCCACTCGATCTCTTTGCCATGATCGAGCGAGTACGAAGCACAACGTCAACACGAACGACGTTGTTGATAGACCAATTCGATCTCGGACCGCATCTCAAGAAGCCCATGCGAACCCTCTCGGGCGGCACGCGTCAAAAAGTTGGTGCCATCATTGCCTTGATGTTCGAGCCGCGCGTGTTGCTCCTAGACGAGCCAACGGCTGGCCTCGATCCGATCTCGACGGGAGTCCTCAAAGATTTGATCATCGAAACGCGCGCCAAGGGTGCAACAATTTTGATCACATCGCACATTCTAAGCGAGATCCAAGAACTCGCAGAACGGGCCATCTTTCTCCACGAGGGCACCACGGTGTTCGATGGCACCGTGGCATCGCTCTTAGAACGCACGGGTGAAGATTCCCTCGAACGATCTATTGCCACCATGATGATTGAAGCACAACAAACCAAGAGGGCCTCATGATCGGCAAACTTCTTGGCTTCGCTCTCAAAGACATTGCCCGTAGTAAGTGGGTTCTCCTCTACGTGGCATTCTTTGCGATACTAACGGAAGGTCTTCTTCGATTTACGGCTGGGGAAGCGAAGACGGTGGTTGGGCTCATGAACATCGTGCTTCTGCTCATTCCACTTGGCGCGTCCATGTTTGGCACACTACACCTTCACAACAGTCGAGAGTTTATCGAGCTCATCCTCACCCAGCCCGTTCGACGAAGCAGCGTCTTCTTCGCCCTTTGGCTTGGCGTGGTCCTTCCCTTCCTTGCCGCCTTTACACTTGGTGTTGGCGTGCCGATGGCCGCCCACGGCTTGATCACAGACCCCACGATTCTTGCCCTTCTCGTATCGGGCAATGTGCTCACGATCGTCTTCTTTGCCCTCTCGTTTTATGTTGGCATACGTATCGCAGACAAAGCCACGAGCATGGGTGTAGCGTTTGTGATGTGGCTCTTCTTTGCCGTGCTCTACGATGGCATCATTTTGTGGGTGAGCGTGCAGTACTCGGACTATCCTCTCGAAGAGGCCACCATTGCAATGGTCGTCTTCAACCCCGTAGATCTCGCACGTATCGTGGTAACACTCACTTCGGATCATGCTGCCCTCATGGGATACACTGGCGCAGTATTCAACCAATTCTTTGGAACGATGCAAGGGATCCTCATTTCGGCAGGCTCACTTGTGATGTGGACGGTTGTCCCGCTCTGGTTTGCGAAGCGCGCGTTTGATAGGCGGGACTGGTAAGAAGAGAACGCCTTCGGCGTGCGACACGAAGAGGACTTCGTGCGACACTACGACGTGCGACGCTAGGAAGCGCGGCAAGCGAATCCTACTAAATCGTCCAACCAAGCCAGAGAGCCGCAGTGGGGACGGGTCCGAATCCGGATGCTGATGCTTTGCGGCCAAACGTGTCATTGGCATTTGCACTCACGGTCATGAAGAGCACGCCACCATTCAAACCTACGGTCAGGCCAAATGGTGCCACGTATTTATAACCGATAATGGGTCCGATCGCAACGCCACGGCCAACCGATGAGATTCCATTCGATTCGTTACTTGATTGCAGATACCGCAAGGATGCGCCGAGTTGCATGCCATGCTCAAAGTCACCAATCATATACCAAGCATACTGTGCACCAATCGAGAACACAAAGACTTGATCGATCGAACCAGCAGATACATCAGGTCCAAATCCATGCGTCCTTGCCACCTTAAACTCCCCTACGAATCGAACAACAGGACTGATGAGTTCTATGGGTGACAAAAGGATGCTAACTCGATGAGACTCTTGGGCGGTAAGAGTGACACCGAGAAAGAGCGAAACAATAAAGCTTGAAATACACATACACCTCATGTGATCCTCACTACGATTTTGTTACGAACACCGGCTGAAGCTACACATTTTTGAGGAGTTCATCAACCCACGATGATCACAGCAGTAGATTCGTAGTGTCGCACGTCGTAGTGTCGCACACAATAGCGAACGTCGTGACCCGCAGCCGTCAACCGCCCGAATAATGCACTCCCAACTTTTCAGCTTCCAATGATTGCGATCTCTATGATCGTTCCTTTCTACGAGGATTCCACATTTACGACAATACCGTCGCGGATATAGCAAAAGAAAACGGCCATCCTGCGCAGCGATCATCAAGATCTCGCACGGAATGGCCGTCGTATTGTCACGTCGTAGTGTCGCACGAAGTCCTCTTCGTGTCGCACGCCGAAGGCGTTCTCTTACAGGTCTCTCTCGCCCAAGTTCACCGCACCAATCCAACGGTTGCGGTCGAACTTCTCGCGGTTCTTGTTGCAGACGATCTGGAAGGCCGTGGAATTTCCTTGCGCAGCGATGTCTACGCTCCAGCCAAGGAAGATCTCCCAACAGCGATACCACCACTGACCGTATTCGTTGTACACTGCATCGCGATTCGTCATCCAATTGTCATACCATTGTTGGATGGTCTTGGAATAGTGGATCCCAACGTTCTCAACGCTGTGTATCTCGAATCCGGCGCGCTCCAAGCGAGCAACAACGAACGACAGTGGCATCGATGCATCAGCACCAGGGAAGATGTACTCGTTCATGAAGGCGCCCCACATGAGCGACTCACGATGGATGCCTGCCTTCAAGCCGGCGATCTGCAAGTAGAACAAACCGTCGTCCTTGAGCAGACCGTAGATCTGGTTCATAAAACGTTGGAAGTACTTTACACCTACGTGCTCCGCCATTTCCAAGCACGAGATCTTGTCGTACTTGTCTGCAGGGATCGCGCGGTAGTCCATGCGCAATGCACGAGCCGTGTCCTTGACTCCCCAATCGGCGATCTGCTGGTTGGCATAGTCTACACCTGCCTGCGCAATCGAGATACCGGTTGAATCTGTGCCGTAATACTTTGCTGTGTGTGCCAACAACGTTCCCCATCCGCATCCAATATCAAGAAGGCGCTCGCCTGGCTTGAGCTGAAGCTTCTGACTCACAAGGTTGAGCTTGTTGTCTTGTGCTTCTGTGAGGCCCTCGTTACCGTTCTTGTAAAACGCGGATGTGTAGATCATGCGCTCACCAAGGAAGCCCGCAAAGAAGTCGTTACGACGATCGTAGTGATCGCGAACGATTCGCTCGTCTTGCTTCTTGGAGTGCACAATCAGTTGAGGGATGAACTTGTTCACGATGAACGATACGTGGTGACCCACGAGGCTGTACGTGAAGTAGTCGTTGCGGTTTTGCATAAGCTTGCGAACATCCACCGTAACGTCTACACGACCGTTCATGTAGTCTTCGATGAAGTTCGTGATCGGCGTCTTGCTGCCGTTCTTATACTGGGATGCAACTTTGGGGTCGCGAACGACGACCACATCCAAAATGTTCTTCGACAGCGCCGTGTCAGCCGCCATAATCGTTCTTCCAAAATGAAATGTATAGTAGTCCAGTACCCAAGGTACGATTTTCGACCCAACGACGACCTACGTACTCTACCGAAATCGACGTGAAAACGTCATTTTCTGACGAAAAACATCATTTCATTCAAGAATGAAGGTACTATTTGCAGGATTCATTCGGACAGAGCACTATTCTACGCCCACCACGCGTAGGTCTGCCCGCAAATCGCTCCTCGAATCCGGGTACTCTGATCTCCACTCCAGCCGCACGCTTATACGTGTACGGGAGGTCGCGATTATCGATCGCCTGTCCGCTTGAATGCACACGCAGCAGACCTTGCTTCCGCAGCCGTGCGTACTCTTCGATTGTCGATGCGCATAGATTATCGAACATGATGGCAAAGTTCAACGCGCGAAGATCACTTAAGAGTTGATTCCCTCCGGCCTTTCCTCCATACCCTCCGTTGTTGAAGCGTCGACCCGTTGTGATGAAGGGCACAATGGCCGTGTCGATCTGGATCTGCGGCGCAAGAGCTTGAAGTTCGCCGTACTGTTTGCCCGTATAGACGCACTTCGGATGTATGGCACGATCGTCTGTGGTTCCTACATATCGAACATCTATCGGCAGTCCGTTCGCAACCGCCATTTGAACACACGCATCACTCAGCGCACTGCGCACTTCATCTCGCATGTGTTCGATGTTGCGATCCACTTGTTCGGCCCAAACCATGCCACTGTCGTTGAACTCGCGATACGACACGCAGTTCTCTGCACCTCTCGACGTTCGCATGAGGACGGCAGGCGTGAACGCATAGGCATATGCTTCATTCGACTCGCAATGCACTGGTGTGTCGAGCTGCGCACACGGTTGTTCATCGGTAAACAGAGAAACGCATGCCGTGTATTGTCGGTACTTGCGCGTGGTCGGACACCAGTATGCTGTAACAAAGAACGGAACGTTAAACGTTCGGAATGTGAATTCGCATCTGCGCTTTCGCGTGGTGGTATCATCCAAGTACACAACATGCTCCACGCGCGCAGCACAAGATACGCTTGCACTTACCACAAGGGTATCGATGCTGCTGACGAAGCCAGGTGTGTGAGGCAACGCGCGAACGATGTACGTATGGGTAGATCTGTCTGCAACCGCAGACGCAGCTTGATCTTCTGATGACGTGGCGATCTCAATGAGCCCGTCCGCATTTGTTTGCAACGTCTGTTGCGTGCCGCGTTCAACATCGTTGATCACTACAAACGTTTGCACACTAGAAATGGAATCAAGGTCACCAAAGAATCGACGTTTCTCGACATCGCGAATCACCGTGCGCGCTGTTACACGAACAGCCAACGTGCGCGCTGCAACTGGGAGTTTGAATCGGTAGATGCGGTAGTGTCGGTCTTGGTCTTGCCCTCTGTTACTCGAAAAATAGAACCACGAACCGCCAGGCGAGAACACAGGATGATATTCATCGGAACCAACGGCATTCACGCCAGGAATGGTAAGGCGGCGAGGCTCAGACGCAAGAGCACCGGTTGCCGGATCGATCTCTGCGCTCCAGATGTCTTGATCGCCGCCGGCGTTTGAAGAGAAGTACAATGTGTTGTTGAAGACGAATGGAGATGTTTCGTGCCGACCCGACACGTCGAGGCCTGCAACCGCAACGGGATTGGACCACGTGTTGCCCATTCGTCTGCTGATAAAGATGTCGGCATAACCCGAGCCAGGTGCATGCCGGTCCGATGCGAAGTAGATATAGTTTCCACGTGGACCAAATGTTGGCGTATCGTCCCACGCGCCACTATTCACCGGCAGACGCTGCACACTCCATGCATCATTCTGATATCTCGCGATATAGATATCGTTGCTGCGACGCGCAGTGGTAGACGTGGCTCGGTCCGACACGAACACCATCTCGTTCTGATCGCACGGGTTGAACTGAGGCACTCCGTTGTACGTGGCATTGGGTGCGTTCAACACGGCGTCCTGAAGAACATCCGGTGCGGCGAATCCCGATGCATCAGCTGCAGATACAGCAAGGCTCCGTCTGTCTACGTCGCTACGCGTTGTAGCCATCGTACACCACAATTCCATCCGTCCCATTGATTCTCGAAAACCAATGGCATAGGTTTCGGCGCCAACGTTTACCGTCGGATCTACTTCTGCCATGGTGCTATCGGCTGCGGAGCATATGGAAGCCACCACCACAAGACCTGCGAGGAAAATCGCACAGTGTTTCATAGCGTAAACATTGGATAGCAGAGTTCAATACAAGCCTGCGGCAAGGCATTCGCACCCGGTCGGTCGAGTCCTACACTCTGCACCCAGATCAGCGCACATTGTTTAGATCCGCTCGATCCGAGTTTCACATACAGAACAACATCCCCTGCCTGAAGTCCGCCAAGCGTTGGCGTTCCTTGCGAGGGGTCGTTCTTCATCATTGAACATTCGGTAGTGGCATTGAGCGGATACGTATCGCAGATGCTCTGTCCGGGATTGACGGTAAAACCCGTTGCAATGCGACGGAAGACGCCATATGTATCGGAGCCAGCGGCACCAGATGCGAGCTCGACGTCGAACGACGCACCGTTCGGTGTAAGGCCCTTGATGAAGACATCATATTGTTGGAAGCGTTGATTGTCATTTTGATAGACAATCGTGGTCTTGTCTTCGATCAGTTGAATGCTCTCTGCATAGGTATTTGGAAATCCGGGTGGTCTGAACTGTCGCAAACACTGATACTTGAACGCATTGCATTGCACATAGGCCTCACCTCTCGCTGTGATCGTCGTGGCATTGGCCGCACAACCATCAACTCGAATAGTGCCTGTGAAGTACTTCTCTCCGCGTGCACCCGTCACGGGCGCCGGACTAACGTCCCAGTCTTTCTTCACCGCATTGAACGTGACGGTGAACTTCTTTCGACTGCGTGCGGGAATGGTGAGCGTTCCTTGTGGACTTACGCTAAAGAGTGGACTGTTCGACGTTACTGTTACCGTAATTGGACACGAGCCCGTGTTGACGATCGAGAACGTGTCTTGCGACGATGAATCCGAGAACACACATTTCTGGAGCGTATCCGTTGTGAGTCTCGACACGCTGCACTGGCCCGCAATAACAGGAATGAAGAGATCAACATTGAATCGAATGGGACATATCGTTTCGACTCCAGTAGATCTCTTCCGTGTTCGCACTTCATAGACCAACGTTGTGCCGATCGGACTCATACTCACTGGTTCTGCAACAATTTCGAGTGGAGGGAAGAGCTGTTTGCCTTGCACCACGAACGACGTACCGGAAGGAAGGGTAAGGCCCGAGGGCAGCGAGGAAAGAAGGCGAAACTCTGTTTCACAGTCCTGCGTGGATGCGATGGGCGCTACGAGCTTGTCAAGAGGAACCATGATCGAGGTGGTTGTGCCGATGCAGACAGTGTCTGCCTGGTACGCGACGGGGGCAATGGTTGGACACGGACATACATCGCACGACGTGCGGCCAATCACCACAACGTTGATGCGCACCAATACAGGTCCGGTCCCTGCCGCCCTCCCCTCTACTGTCGTAACAAATATTTCGGTTGCTCCGGATGGTGTTGATGTGGGTGGCTTGTACGTAGCACACACTTGTACCATAGATGCGGTCTGGCCGCTCGATACAACTGCGATCTCGATTGCGCCCGCACTGCTATCCGTTGCCGTAAACACCAATCCACCCTGACACGACGTAGGGTAGTATCGACATTCTCTGCCAAAGGACGGCTTTGATGTTGGGCATGCATCGATGCTGATCGTATCGACAACATTCAACGAACCGCATGGCACCGTTGGCGTAAAGTTCACAACGATCGTCGTGTCTGAACACACTGCCGATGTAAACGCAAACGGTCCAACAGCGGCATAGGGCGAAGAGGGAGGCATGGTAACGACCATGCGCACACTATCACGATTTGTTGAAACGTCCGGCACCATGAAACGCGCATATCCGTCGGCGCCAGTCGTAGCAACAGATCCAATGGGAGCGCTCAGACCTGTGAACTTCGTCCAATCGATTGTTGCATCTGCGATCGCCTCATTCTTCGATGAGCGCACGCTTAGCGTCATGGTTCGATTCGACGTAATGTTTGTGGGCTGTGTTGCGTTCTGGCACGATGCGAACATCAGCACAGCTAAAACGGATAGCAGCGTGAATTGTAGTATACGTGTCATGCTCACCACCCCCAATGCAAGAATACACGCAGGAGAACAGCGTGAACGTGGTTGGTATTCATTTGAAAGACGTCCTGACATTCAACGCATGGCGTACGAAGATTGAGTCGTGCATATCGGTAGGCGAGTTGTGCATGCAACCACGTGAACACGGGAATGCCTGCACCTGCACCAAGAACGTACTGACTATAGTCGTCGGAATTGATGGAGGGTAGAGCACCAGCGCCATCGAATGTACCGTTCAGCACAGGTCCGCCCTCCACAAAAACATACGGCGCATGCTCTGGTGTTTCGAGGACGGTCTCTCGCAGAAGAATAGCGCTCCGATCTACGGAGTCGGGACCAGGTCTGCGCATCGCGCCTTGCGGTGCCTCAATCGTGTCAGCACGTGGTTCACATTGGAATCTGCAGGCGTCGGGAATGTATCTCGCACGTTGTACGCGATTGGCCGACGAAAACGTAAAGCGAACATGTGCCAACAGTGGGAAGCGCATACGTCCGCCCTCCATCATCACTCCCCCACCTATAGCCAGTGCGGTGTTCGAGCCGAGCAGATCTCCGAATGGCGCTACGAGCGCTTCTGCTCCATAGTACACGCCATTGAATCCGATCTTCGGTGCCGCAGAGGAATCGCTACCACCGTAGGCAAAGAGGCCACCAATCTCTGCGAAGGATGTAGCGGAGCGGGGCTCGGTGACAAGTGTGTACTCAGCAACAGGGCGTAGCGGCACATAGAGCGGCGGAGTTTTCCCGAGGGTATTTCCCATCACCATGGACTCTGTGTGATCAGTCAACATCACCGTGTCGGCACAGATGCCATTGATCAATGCAGAGCACCGATATGCTTGAACAAGCTCTCCGCCAATGCGAAGTGTATCACGAATGATATGCGTGAAGCCGCGTGCCGGGTCGGCGCGACCGCCCACGAGTCGCATCGTAAACGTACCGTCACTCGCACGCTTGCACGGAATAGCACACGTACCACACGTGTCGGCAACGCGTGCGTCTACGCGCACAATGCCGATACACACAAGAAGCACAAGCCACCACCGATGTCGAATCATACATCCCCCCAAGCCGATCTCAATTACTTGTTCGGTGCGAAAATACTATGAGCTCTGTGTACATGAACTATTGGAGTTTGATGAATCTACCCAGTACACGATGGGAACTGTTGCGCGCAACATACAACCCGGACGAGAGGTGCGACACATCTGCACGTCCGCCCGCGAGCTGCACGCTACTCACACGGCCGTCTCCATCGATGCATTCCACCATTCCATCCTCATCATCTGCGCATAGCACATCGCGAACAAGTGTGGGCGCGATGGACGGCCGTGGTTCAGTCGTGGCTGCGTCTTCCACAGAGGTAACATAGCGCGGACCCACATAGATGATCATGCGCCTTGCGTTATTGCGCCTTGCAACTGCCGATGGATCTCCACCTTTGAGTCCTATGGACGTAAACGCGCCCCACCGCCCTTCACCCTCATACGCCGCCCTCCACAATGTTGGACCACTTCCATAAAACTGCATCGTGTTGCTCTCGTCAACGAGCAGGTTACCGGTCCAGTTATGTTGATTGTCCGACAGGTTATCGGCGATACGCGTGAACACACGTCCATCATTACTGGTGGCTTGATAGGCGCCCTCTTGCGGCGCACCGATGGGAGCCATGTAGTACCACTTCCCATTGTAGATCGTTGCTGCGGGATCGATCACAGGTCGCGTTGCATGATCAAATCGCGCCCCTTCTTCAAACGTGTAATGAATGCCATCAACACCAACGGCGGAATAGGTATTCACCACGGAGTCAAGTCCACCAACAGGCATGCGCATACTCGACGAGAACAGGATGCGAATACTATCTCCGAAGCACACGATCGTTGGATCGAACGGACGTTGCCAAGCGGGCTATCCCACGGACCATTCTCTTGTGCAATAGCTATGCATGGCAGTAGGAGGGCGGCAAGGAGGAGAGGGAGGGTCATGTGCTTTGTAGATCGGGTGCCTCACACGCGAAGCGGGAATCTGCTTCACCAAACTCAAGTATACTACTCTCGGGCTCGACGCAGGTAGCACGACACTGTGCCATACGTATCTCCGGCTAGTCCATGCACACTTTCATGCATGATATCCCATTCGGCGCCAAGTTTACTCGTCCACATACCATCACACCCCTGATAGGCCATGTGCATTGGGACGTTATCGAGCGCATACAAGGCAACCTTTTCATAACCATCTTCGAGGTCACCACTCACGCATGGCAAATAGCCAATCGTCGAAAACGCCTCTACAAAGTTTCCGACGGTTTCGTCGCGTCGTTGAATTGGCCAATAGCTCTTGGCTGCACCTTTCAAGTGTCCTTGTGCAGGCCACCATGAACGACGTTCATCGTTTGCGGCATAGGCAATGCAGTTGAAGTGATCGTTCGAGCTACGCGTTGGCCAAAAACCATGTCGCATCAGATTCGGAAACACCGCAACAATGTCCTGATATGCCATAGCATCAATGTTGATAGTGCTCTTACATCCACGACACATAGCATCTCTTCCATTCGTTCATTCAGTAATTGAGTCCATGTGATTCAGACCCTGAACCCATGGCAATCTACGGGTATCTGTTGAAACCAGCGCGGTGCACCCAACCATCCTGTGATCAAGAAGCACTTCATCGCTCGGTGTGGTGTAGAACCGGAACCGCATCGCCCTCGGTGTCATTGAGAGCATCATCAACGTATCTCGATACGCGTGCCGCTCGCTAAGGTGATGATGATCGTCGACACCGATGCTTCAGCCGTGCGATCTTCGGCAACTGTCAACGGTACAAATGTCGGCACTTCCGTCGTC
>Ga0105046_10005272_pt1 | contig 20464 bp, 16 predicted proteins | sample MAT03_FD_78385 | JGI IMG/M metagenome (GOLD analysis project Ga0105046, IMG submission 78385) | Freshwater microbial communities from Lake Fryxell liftoff mats and glacier meltwater in Antarctica - MAT-03 (megahit assembly) | ecosystem: Environmental > Aquatic > Freshwater > Ice > Liftoff...
AAATCTCGTGTGTGGCGATCAACATCGAGCTGGAGGACCTTCGGACGGGGAGGTAATCGCGCGTTCCGTTGATCTCGCGTAATCTTCATGAACTGAAGGCCGCGACAACTGTTTCTCCGAAGCGTAGAATTCCGCTTCCCCGAAACCCATTGAGAACCAGAGATGAAATTCCGATTCCCGATTTTGATCATTGATGAAGACTTTCGCTCCGAAAACACATCGGGGCTAGGGATTCGAGCTCTGGCCCAAGCGATCGAAGGCGAAGGCGCCGAAGTCGTCGGCGCGACAAGCTACGGAGATCTCTCCCAATTTGCTCAGCAGCAATCGCGGGCCTCGGCGTTCATCCTTTCGATCGACGACGAGGAATTCTCCTCCGGATCTGCGGATGTGCCTGCGATCGACAAGCTCCGCGAGTTCATTCAGGAGATCCGATTTAAGAATTCGGACATCCCGATCTTTTTGTACGGTGAAACTCGCACGTCGAGCCATATTCCCAACGATATTCTCCGGGAGCTTCATGGCTTCATTCATATGTTCGAAGATACGCCGGAGTTTGTCGCGCGACACATTCTTCGCGAAGCACGCGCCTATACCGACGGACTTGCGCCACCGTTCTTTCGTGCATTGGTTCATTATGCCAGTGACGGATCCTATTCTTGGCACTGCCCAGGGCATTCCGGCGGGGTTGCTTTTTTGAAGAGTCCCGTGGGACAGATGTTTCACCAGTTCTTTGGTGAAAACATGCTTCGCGCCGACGTTTGCAATGCTGTCGAAGAACTGGGGCAATTGCTAGATCACACTGGTCCCATCGCAGCTTCTGAACGAAACGCGGCTCGAATTTTTAACGCAGATCATTGCTTCTTCGTCACCAATGGGACATCCACGTCGAACAAGATGGTCTGGCATTCGACCGTCGCTTCGGGCGACATCGTTGTGGTTGACCGCAACTGCCACAAGTCGATTTTGCATTCGATCGTCATGACCGGCGCGGTGCCCGTTTTTCTGACTCCGACACGCAACAATCTCGGTTTGATCGGTCCGATTCCATTGGAAGAGTTCAGGCCCGAGAACATTCAGAAGAAGATCGATGCGAATCCGTTTGCCCGAGAGGCTCAAGCCGCAAACCCAGGACGCAAACCGCGAATTCTGACGATCACTCAAAGCACCTACGATGGGATCGTGTACAACGTCGAGACGCTTAGGGAATTGCTTGACGGACAGATCGATACGCTTCACTTTGACGAAGCGTGGCTGCCCCATGCAACCTTCCATGATTTCTATCGCAACATGCATGCGATCGGTCGTGACCGTCCGCGATGTGAAGAAGCCATGGTGTTCGCGACACACTCAACCCATAAGTTACTGGCGGGTATCTCGCAGGCTTCGCAAATCTTGGTACGCGAGTCGAAGACTCAAAAGCTCGATAGGCATCTCTTCAACGAAGCTTATCTTATGCATACATCAACCTCGCCTCAGTACGCGATCATCGCGTCATGCGACGTTGCGGCGGCGATGATGGAACCTCCAGGCGGTACGGCTTTGGTTGAGGAATCGATCACGGAGGCGATGAATTTCCGACGTGCGATGCGCAAAGTCGATGCTGAATGGGGAAGCGATTGGTGGTTCCAAGTTTGGGGGCCAGACGAGATCGTTGATTCGGGGATTGGTGAGCGAGACGATTGGTTGTTAGGACCCGACGATAACTGGCATGGGTTCGGAAACCTTGCTCCCGGGTTCAACATGCTTGATCCCATCAAGGCAACGGTCGTGACACCGGGTCTCAATGTTGAGGGACGCTTCGCCGAAACCGGTATCCCAGCGTCGATTGTCACTCGATATCTGGTAGAACACGGTGTGATCGTTGAGAAGACCGGTCTTTATTCGTTCTTCATCATGTTTACTATCGGCATTACCAAAGGCCGCTGGAATACATTGCTAAGCGCGCTACAGCAATTCAAAGATGACTACGACAAAAATCAACCGATGTGGAAAATACTTCCCGAGTTTTCACAGTCGCATCCAAAGTACGAGGGGATTGGGCTGAAGGACTTGAGCCAACAGATTCATGATACCTACAAGGCAAACGATATCGCGAGGGTCACGACGGAGATGTATTTGTCATTGATGCAACCGGCAATGAAGCCGTCTGATGCGTATGCGATGATGACTCACCGCGAAATCGATCGTGTTCAAATCGATGACCTCGAAGGTCGTGCCACCGCAGTTTTGTTGACTCCGTATCCACCCGGTATTCCGCTGCTCATTCCCGGCGAACGATTCAATAAAACCATCGTCGAATACCTGCGGTTCGCAAGAATGTTCAACCAAAAATTCCCCGGTTTCGATACCGATATCCACGGGCTGGTCGAGGAAGAAGTTGATGGCGTACGCAAGTACTACGTCGATTGTGTCCGAGCAAAGCCACAGCGATCGATTGCGATGGCCGTGACGTCAGAGAACGGACGCACACCGGCGAACGAAAAGGCCGAAGCCGCTTTCGCGGCCAAAGTCTAAAGCAAGATATGCTCGTGGATAGCACTCAAGGCAATCGCGTTCAGTCGTTGCCGTCGTCTGTTGCTGCGGCAGTCGACTCGAGACCCTGCATCCGTTCCCATTCGGACATGCTCAGCAGCACCTCGCGGGCCTGGCTTCCGTTGTACTCGCCCACTAAGCCGTCTTCGGCCATGTAGTCGATCAGCCGGGCAGCGCGACCATAACCGATGCCGAGGCAACGCTGTAGCAACGACACGCTTCCACGTCCCTCGCGAACGACAACTTCGATCGCACTTTCATAAAGTTCGTCGCGTTTCTTCAGCCCGCCAGCGACCACCGGTACCGCCTCTGCGGCCGGGTCTTCGACCTTGAGATTCATCAATTCGCCGACGAAGTTTTGCTCGCCGGTGCTGCAGTGTTCGACAACTCGATCGATCTCTGCGTCCGAAAGATAGGTTCCCTGGCCTCGCATGATCACGCTCGTTCCTGGCCACAGGAAAAGCATGTCACCGTTGCCTAGCAGTTTATCGGCACCGTTCTCGTCGAGGACAACCCGGCTATCGGTCTTGCTAGCAACTTGGAAGCTAAGGCGGGCTGGCAAGTTACTCTTGATCAAACCCGTGATCACGTCGACAGTCGGCTTCTGGGTCGCAAGGATCAAGTGAATGCCGACGGCCCGACTCTTTTGTGCAAGTCGAATGATGTGAGTTTCAACTTCCTTGCCCGCGGTCATCATCAAGTCGGCCATTTCATCGGCAATGATAACGATGAAGGGAAGCTTTTCCGGAACACCTGCGGCACCGTCGTTTTCATCCACTTCAAGTCGTCGGTACAGCTCTTCTCGTCCAAGGTCGTTGTAGCTGTTGATGTGTCGTACACCCACCTTGGCAAGTAACGAATATCGCTCTTCCATCTTCTCGACGGCCCAGGCCAATATCGCCTCCGCCTTCTTCATGTCCGTAACAACCGGATGCATGAGGTGTGGCAAACGCCCATAGCCAGATAGCTCGACCATCTTTGGGTCGATCATCAGCATTCGAACGTCATCGGGTCGACACGTCATCAAGATCGATGTGATGATCGCATTGAGGCAAACGCTTTTTCCCGTTCCCGTTCTTCCTGCGATCAAGAGGTGGGGCATCTTGGCAAGGTCGACCGTTAGCGGATTTCCAGAAACGTCTTTGCCGAGAAACACTGGAATATTCATCTTGCGAGCTGAACTGTCGCATTCCTCGATGACTTCACGCAATCGCACGACCTGCCTGTGCTCGTTAGGCACTTCAATCCCGACCGTATTCTTTCCGGGAATCGGTGCCACAATTCGAACGCTGGGAACACGTAGCGCGATCGCCAAGTCGTCGGCCAGTCCCGTGATCTTGCTGAGACGCAACCCTGCCTCAAGTTCAACTTCATACTGCGCAATCACAGGACCGGTTTCGATCTCAACCACACGAATGTTGAATCCAAAGTTCTTGAACGTCTGCTCAAGGACTCTTGCCTTGCGTCGCACTTCGACCGTCTGGTCTTCGTAGCAAACATCGTCAGACTCATCCAGCAGTTCCAAACTGGGAAGGCGGTATTCTTCGGCGCCATCAGGCAAGTCTTCACGAACCGCATCGAAAACGGCTTGAAGCTCTTCGCGTTTACGCGGGACCTTAATTTTAAACTCCGGTCCATCGTGTGGTTCGTCACTGCGAAGAACCAGGTCTTCGCCATCGACGCTCAAGTCACGAGAGACGCTGACCGGATGATCCAATGCGGCGTCCGGGTGTTCCGAAGCGTCGTTATTCAGGTGATCGGACGTGTCCTCATCTGCGGTCTTTTCGGATTTCTTTTTCAAACCGATCGCCGCCGCTGCAGCCATGCCGGCCGCCGCAACGCCACCCGCCAGTTTGGCGACTGCGCTGGCATTTGTCGGTGCGTCTACGACGGGTGATTCGACAGCGGGAGAGTTCGTTTCGCTAGTTGCTTCAACCGCAGTGTCGCCGTTTTTACCACGATTCCGAACTTTGATATTCAGGTCATTGCCGCTGGCGTTCGCTTCGTTCTTCGGCGGTGCGGCAAGAGGCAAAGCGGGAGGAACGATGGTTCCGGCGACTGGGACCGGATAGTCCAAGTCGGTCGATGTGCGGTTTGATCGATGACCTGCAACCGGAACAGCTCGTGATGCCGCAGCGAGCTTTTTCCGTGAAGCCATCGCACCATTGCGAAATACAACCCAGCCTGCGTACCACAACGCGTAGTCGGTCACCATCAGTAAGGAGATTGAAAGCATCGTCGCCGTAAGAATCCATGCGCCTGGTCGAGCGAAATGGAACTCCAGCCATGTCGATGTCATCGCCCCTAAGAATCCTCCCGCGCCAACGGCTGCGAACCCCGCGGGTTGCCATGGACTTAGCGCCGCAACGGTTGATGTCGCCACGATCACGAACGAACCTCCGAGTGATCGAAGCACGGGAGCATTCATTCCGCCGCGCGTCAGCAGAGCCGTCGCAATGCCTCCGCAGGCGGCAATTACTAGCGCCACCGATACGCCGACAGCATCAATGAAGATCCCTGCTGTCAAAGCGCCCCAATAGCCACACGCGTTGGTAATGGTCTCGTTTGGCGGATAGTACGTCGCGTCCGGTGAATAGAAGGCGCGAATCGGCCAAATCGGTTCGACGATAGGATCGGCTGGATTTCTCGTCACGACGGAAACTAGCAACATCAACGTGATTGCCACCAAGGCCAGCGCGAATGCGTCTCTTTGCAGATTTCTTTCCTCAGAAACAACGCCTTGATTCGCCTTTGACTGGCCGCGTTGATCCTTAGAGATGGTACTTGCGTTGGCCATGTTGCGAGGTATCGAAGTGGGACGTCGGAACAATCTAACTTGATCCTATTCATCGACTTTCGGAGTCTGCCGCAACAGCTCTGCTCGCCCAACCCGCAAAGTCAGAGCGACCCGAATGCCTGGCGGTCTATTGGGCCGCAAGGTTTGCCAGGATTGACTGACCGTTCCTGCTGCTTCAATCGTGATGCAGCCTGTGAGTGCTGGTCGATGTACCGAGCGCATCCGCGTTTTCGTCTGTCGCGGTGAACGTTTGTCCTGAGGAGCGTAAGTTGACCAAATCACTCGTCAATCACCAATCCACCGCCGCCTCTCGCGTTCGGCTCACCATCGTCGATTCCGAAATTGACACAGTGGAGCGAGATGCCGCCGCGGGTGAGGTTTTGCTGGATCTAGAGCGGCGGCAAGACGACGTACTTTTGCAACTTGATGAACTTGACAAAAAGTTGACGTCGTTGCTTTCCGGCCTTGGCGTGACGTTTGTTGAGGACAGTGAATCAGAAAATCAATGGATCCGTCTGGCGGACTTGAGCGATGAATCCGAGAACCTCGAGCGTGAAACACGTCAGGCAGACGACGATGCGGACGCTTATATTCAACCGGTACTACGGCGGAAAGCCGCTTGATCAAGAATCGACGCTTTAAGATTCATTAACCGTTTGTTTTTCGCACTTCCTCTTGACGCTAGATCTGCGGTTTCCTTATCTCGGGTGAATGACCAAGAATCTTTTTATGTCCGTGGGCGAGCCAAGCGGTGATCAACACGCCGCGCGGCTAATCCAAGCAATCCGTCGTCGGCGCGGCGATGTTCGCTTTTCGGGTTTTGGTGGTCAATCGATGCGTTCCGCGGGATGCCGCATTGATCATGACATGACGAAAATGGCTGTGGTCGGCTTGGTTGAGGTGCTACCCAAGCTGCGTGAATTCTTTCGCCTTGCTGACGAGGCAGAAGCCGTATTCAAGGCCGGGGGAACGGATGGCGTGTTGCTGGTCGATTTCCCAGGCTTTAATTGGCACATCGCCAAACGAGCCAAGCGGTATGGTATTCCCGTGCATTACTACCTGCCCCCTCAGCTTTGGGCATGGGGAAGCTGGCGTATTCGCAAAATGCGCCGTTACGTCGATCACGTGCTGACTGTGTTGCCTTTTGAAGATCAATGGTTCAAAGCGAACGGGATGGAAACGACCTATGTAGGACATCCTTTCTTCGACACCGTTGATAAGAAGCCACTCGACCAGCGATTGCTTGATCGATTCGACGACTTGAATTGCAGCGGTGAGCGGCTTGTTGCAATCCTTCCTGGTTCGCGAGACCATGAGGTTCAACGTAACTTTCCGTTAATGCTGGAAGCGATTCGGCGTTTGGCACGCAAGCATCGCGATGCTCGATTCTTGGTTGCTGCCTTTCGTGATACTCATGGACTTTGGTGCCGCCAACAACTCAAAGCAGAAGATCGTCGCTTGCCCATCGATATTTTCGTTGGCAAGACCAGCGAAGTGATTCAGGCGAGCGAATGTGCGATGATGGTCAGTGGTTCGGTCAGCCTGGAATTGCTAGCGCGGGATACCCCTGCGGCAGTTTTGTATCGCGTTGGGCGAATATTGCACGCGTATGCGCATATGGTTGTAAAGGTGAATAGCATTACTCTAGTCAACCTTATGGCAGGCAAAACGATTTTTCCGGAAATGGTATCGGTCGGTCGATCCGAGCCAGCAATCGAGTTCCTGTATCAGAGCGTTGCATCGATGTTGCAGGATGATTTCTACCGAAAGTCGTTGTCTCGACAGATGAAAGAGCTGCGTGACGAACAAACGGTACCGGGAGCGTCGGATCGCGCTGCGGAATCGTTGCTTGCAAAATTCGGTTGGACCGCGAAACCGTTCCGGCAACTCAATGGTGAAGCTTCCACGATTATCACGAATCGGCGAGTCGCGTAACGGGTTGGGCTGCGTCTCGATCGCCCGGCGTTTGACTCTTGATGACGATAGCAAATTTTTTCATAGAGCGAATGCAGCCGGTCGATAACTCCTGATCGCTTCTTCAAGTGTCGAAAGTTGATCAACGGCGGAGTTTGAAGAGTCTAGGAAAACCGTTTTCCGGCCGGCGATTTCGCACCAATTTCCTTGTTGGCCGCCAAGAAATTCCTGTCGGACCTGAAAGCCCATCGCTCGGGCCTCGTGAATTCGCTTGGCTAGTCGATCGACAATATGCAGCGGAGGCGTCATGGCGGGGGAAATTTTGTGCATCGGACGACGTCCTTGCCGATCAGGCGGATTTGGTAAACTTTAGGGCGTCGCGAAAGCGGGGCCTTTGCAGCCTTCCTAAGGATGGTTTAAGACGCTGTGTAGCGAATCAACCGCGTTTCCCGATAGATCAAGTATCTGTTTTGCAAACCGTCTACTTCTCTATCGCATGCGCCCCATTTCATGATCCAGCGGACTGAGACCGAAGAGTCGCAACAACTTCTCGCGATGACCCAAGAGCTGAAGCGGCTTCAATCGCTTGCGACGCTCGGCGAGTTGACCGGAACCGCGACGCATGAGTTTAACAACGTCCTGATGACGATCATGAACTATGCCAAACTCGGCTTACGCAACCGGGATGAGGCCAGCCGTGATAAAGCGCTGACCCGCATTTTGGATGCGTCGCAGCGTGCTGCGAAAATCACAAGCACCATTCTGGCTCAAGCCAAGAATCGTTCCGACGCAATGCAGCCCACGGACATTGCAAAGATTGTCGACGACACGCTCGAGTTGCTTGGGCGAGAAATGCGAAAGTACCGAGTCATGGTCGAAACCAACATTAACGCGGAAGTTGGCAAAGCGGTTGCGAGCGGAAATCAGATCCAAAGAGTGCTCATCAATCTGCTCGTAAACGCTCGGCAAGCGATGCCTGACGGAGGTTCGATTCTCGTCGGCCTTGAAGATGCTACCGATACCGATGAAGTGATACTAAGTATCCGTGACACCGGAACCGGAATCCCACGTGATCAGCTTCCCCATATCTTCGACGCGTTCTTCACGACGAAGGACGGTCCTGATGAAACCGGCAAGGGAGGCACTGGACTGGGCTTAGCCGCTTGTAAAGAAGTGATCGATGCCCACGGCGGACGCATTCGAGTCGAAAGCACGGTTGGCAAAGGAACCGCGTTCATTATTCGGCTGCCTCGTGCTGCGTAAGGACAAACGGTTTCGCTATTGAAACCTTGGTGGTTGACCTGTCGATTCGAGAACCGTCATCCATAAGTCTCCGTTCGGATCGACGCAGTTTCGTTCGCGAATCGCTAGCGGCATCGGCACGTGAACAAAACGAGTATGCCAGCGACTGACGACCATTTCGGTTCTTCCACACATCGCCGCATGAACGGCATTGTGGGCTAAACGAGAGCAGAAGACACTGTCGTAGGGATTGGCTGGGACGCTTCGAATCCCATAGCTGGGGTCGATGTACTTTAGATTCAGCTCGATCTTGTTCTCGTTGAAATGCTCGGTGATACGATCCTTGAGCCAAACGCCAATGTCGCTGAGGCGTTTGTTGCCCGAGGCATCGGTCCCATTGGTGGCTGTCAAAAAGTCTTGTCCCGCACCTTCGGCCACAACAATGACGGCGTGGCCACGTCGTTCTAGTCGCCGCTTCAAGCAAGCGAGCAAGCCATGTTCACCCTCGAGCTTAAAGGGTACTTCGGGAATCAAGACGAAGTTCGCATCGCTCATCGCCAACGATGCGTAACAGGCAATGAATCCACTGTGTCGCCCCATCAATTTGACGAGCCCCACGCCTCCAGGGGCACCGCACGCTTCAACGTGCGCAGCGCGAATCGCCTTTGCCGCCTCGCCGAATGCCGTTTGAAAACCGAAGCTCTGGTCAATAAACAGAATGTCGTTGTCGATCGTCTTGGGGACGCCTACAACCGAGATCTTTAAGTTGCGACGAGTGATCTCTTCGACAATTTTCATGGCACCGCGAATCGTGCCGTCACCACCAATCACGAACAGGATATTGATCCCCATTCGGTCTAAACAATCAACGATCTCCTCCGCGCTATGCTCGCCTCGTGAAGATCCGAGAATCGTTCCTCCTTGTTCGTTGATGTCCGAAACGGTTGATGGCGTCAGTTCAAGAACAGGACGCTTGAAAGAAGGAATGAAGCCCTGATAACCACTGCCAAAACCATAGACTCGGGGCACGCCGTAAAGACGACTGATCTCCATCACTAAAGAACGGATGACGTTGTTCAAGCCTGGGCAAAGGCCACCGCAAGTCACGATTCCCGCTCGCGTCTTGGATGGATCAAAATAGATTCGGCGCCGTGCACCGGCGGGTTCTAATCCGGTCAATTGGGTCAGCGGTAAGCCGAGACGATTGACTGCGGAAACCGTATTGTCCAACAAAATCCGATCCGACTCATCCACATAATTTACTGAATGCTGGCGGTAGTCCAGCAAAGGCATTAGGGGTGATTCGATCCGGCATTCGCCCAGAGTTCGGACCCGAAGGTCCTCTTCGCTATACATGGCGGAGCTCGTGCTATCAGTCTTCGGAGGTGCAAAACAAGTCGTTTCACGCATATTCCCCATGGCCAAACGGGAATGATTGCGTGTTTGAAGACTATCTTCGACGAAAGTTGACTACAAGACTTTGAGTGAACGCGTTATTCAGTCTTTGAGATCAACAGTAGATTAGTCGTCGCTAGCCGTTTCTACGGTCAACGAGTTCGCCATAGTGATCCTGGTCGCCGGCTGCGAAGTTGCTAAATTTTGAGGCTTTGGTCCCGCCATCGGCTAGAATGTCGAGAGGCGTAAAGCCCCGACGACTCTTGATAGATCGATTCGCCAGATAACGAACATGCGGAGAACAAACATGGAGAAGCAACGCGTCTCAAGACTGCTCGAACAACTGCACGAGGAATTGTCTACTGCGGATGCGCTGGATGAAGGCACAGTGGAGAAACTGCGGGAGGCTGTCGAAGAGATCGAGGCAGCTCTGGCCAATTCAGCATCGATGATTTCGCCGCCGCTGGTACAGCGAATGCGAGACGCGTTGTATCACCTGCCTGACTCGCACCCGGCGGTCAAGAATACGGTCGGTAGGATCGCAGATGCTCTATCGCAAATCGGAATCTAGTCGGCATTTTTGCATTTTTGCTCATCGTTGATGACGATTGCCCCGGTACCCGCAAAGAGGCATAAACTCTCGTCGCTTTTCGTGCCCGACGTGGCTAGGTCGCACAAGCCGGATATGATGAAGGCCTCTTAAAGCCCAATCCATTGCGCATTGAACGTAACGAAATCTTCTTATGCCTGCTTACTCCTACGCTCTTCTGGGGCTCAGCTTTTTTTCTGTCACCGTTTGTGGATGTGGTTCGTCTGACGTTGTGACGAACCCGAACGTCGCCGAAGAAGCAAACTTAACCGAACAGACGACGGTCGACACGGAATCTCGGGGCTCAACGGCACTTTCGAACCCTTCGTCGGCTCCAAAGTCTCCCGAGATAACGGAATTGGCCGATGCTCTGTTTGGTGACGCACTGCAACGGCCCGCAACGACGCCAATGCTAGAGAACACCACCGGCGTTTCTGAACCGTCGTTAGCGTTAAAGGCCAATCTTAGCCCAGAGCGGCTCATAGAGTTCTTGAAACTTTCGGACTTGGAAATGCAGAACATTGCCTCCGGTAAAGCAGGCGTCCTCGACAACCGGCAAGCCAGTCAAGAAATGATTCGAGTCGGCCAGATGAAGCTGCAAGCCGCGAAACAGCTTCAAGCTTCAACGGCTGCCGATCCTGCTCAGAAGATTCTCGGCATTCGTGGCCAGCTTCAGGCTCTGTCTCATCTGGCTGCACTGGGGAACCTAAAGGCTGCCGAAGAACTGGAGATACTCGCGAACGAACAGGTCGCAAGCGACGAAGTAACGGTCGCCGAAGACAGTCGCTTAGTCCTCATCGGGCTGGCGCTTGAAAAGATTCAAAACGGTTCGTTGAAAGATCCGGGCGATGTTTTGGAGCACGTGAAACGAATTGGAGAAGCAGCCCACCAGCCAAGTATCGCGGCCATGATGGTCATGGGACAGGCCCGAGCGGTGCTTGAAAAATATGGCTTTACGAGCGAATCGACTTTGGTGCGAAATCGGATCGTCGATTTGTTTGCCGATCATCCCGATCCCAACGTTGCTTCGATCGCTCTTCAAGTTGCAGGCACGCCTCGGTTCGCAGTCGTTGACAGATTGCTGGGGCAGTTGGAACGGGGTGAAGCCGTACCGGTCTCTACATGGAAGGAAAGTGTAAACGAACTCCTTGCTGACTCGCCTGATCTGTCGGCCGTTCAGTTTTTGGCTTCGGCGGCACTTCAAAACGAAGCTGCCGGACGCGTCGATTACGTCAGCCCCATCTATGACGCTTTGAGTTCTTCGACGGAACTGGGCGATCGCGAACGCCGCGAGGTTCAGTTGGCGATCAGTGCCTATGAGGCGCGACAATCGATCGTCGGAAGCGACCTTTCCCTCGACTTGCCAAGCGTCGATGGTCGTCCACTGTCGCTGAGCAGCTATGCTGGCAAAATTGTCTTGATGCCGTTTTGGTCGATCGAGTTTCCAGAGTCGTTATCAGTGCTACAGTTGCTTGACGAGATCCGAGATGCCGCTAGCGGAAAGGTTGAAATTGTCGGAGTGAACTTGGACCGAGCAGACGCACCGTTCGAGCAATTCATGGAGGAATCCCCGGTGCGGTTCCGTAGCTTCCACAGCACCTCGACTCCCGGTAAAGAAGTCGTCAACAAAACGGCGGAAAAGTTTGGTATCGTGGCAATGCCTTTTATCGTCGTTATCGGAAGCGACGGGAAAGTTGCTTCGATGGACTTTACGGGACAGAAGCTGAAGGAAGCGGTCGATCAACTGCTGGCAAAGCTGACTCCTTCACCATGATCGCACGGATCGATTGCATCAGGTCATTGATCGAGCCACCGGCCTGATATTCAAACGACAATTCTATCGATTGTCCCTCAACAATATCGAATGACTCAAGCAGTGGAAGAACAAGGCACTGATTCGGCCACGTGATCGCTCGCTGCTGTGGCGCGTCCACGCCGAGCACGTTTTGAGTCACGAATCGAACGGCGTTCACGCGCCCGGATCGAGCCGCCTTCACGTCTTCCGAATAGCAAAATTTCGTCGGAATGAAGTCGTCGTAGGCGATGTTCGAGTAAGCCGCCAGTCCCGAAATCTCAAGCGTGCGTGGTTGGTCAAGAAGCGGGGCTTGAAACATCGGAACCGGTGCCGTGTAGCCTGCAAAATCGAACGAATGCTGGACGGGCTGCACCATCAAAATCGACGCTTCGGGAATGAACACCGGTAACTTCGGCCCATGCACCGCAATGTACCGACGTTTAAATTCGGAAATGACTTGCGCCTGTTTCTCGCGAAGTAAACCGACGTGTAGCATTTCGCAGACAACGACATCTACAGGGCTGTCTGTAACAAACTTCGCGGCATCCGCACAGATGACTTCGATCGAATCGCTTAATCCATTGTCGCGAATGAATCGCCGTGCGTACGAAACCAACTCTGGGTTCCGCTCGACGCATGTCACTCGTGCTCCTCGTCGTGCCGCAAACGATGAGAGAATGCCCGTACCACCGCCAAGCTCGAGTACGTGCATGGCAGGGCGAACGATCAATTCAATCGCATCACGGAACGCGCCGACGCGGTCCTCGTCCTGAAGCATGTTGTAGTGGTAGACCAACGGAATGAATTGCCCCAGCGTTTGTTCGTCGTTGGCAACGGTCAAGTTTGGTGGGAGACTCGCCGAAGCCGGCGTGATCGTCGTCGTTGAATGTTGACCGTCTTGAAGGTGCATCGTCCGTGCTGCAATGAAGGGTTTCGGAGCAATCAGTTGACCGTTTGAAGATCAAACCTTGTTCGCTAACAAGCGTAGTGGTTTCATGATCATTGTTTCAAGAGAGATTGGCGGTTCTGTCAGTGAATCAATCAATGCTCTTGGGCAATCGCTTCTGCTTGACGAAACACTCGCATGATGTTCTCTCCCATGATCTTTCGAATGCTCGATTCCGAATACCCGCGGTTGAGTAGTTCCTGGGTGATTGAAGGATACATCGATACATCCTCCAAGTGCTGAGGAACGACCTTGATGCCATCAAAATCAGATCCGATCCCGACGCAATCGTCGCTCGTCAATTTGACAAGGTGATCAATGTGATCGACAACGTCGTGAATCGATCCGCGAGGAACCGGGTGAGTCTTTTCCCATGCGGTTGTCTTGTTCTCGATTACGGTGTCGCTGTCGCCAAGCTGTTTCCAGCCTTCGATCGCTAGGCGGAGGCTTTGGTACCGATCGCCTGCAGACGGAACAACAAAGCCGGAGTAAAAGTTCACCATGATGACGCCACCATTTGCTTTCACCAGGGGCAAGATGTCGTCAGGGACGTTTCGTGGATGATTGCATATCGCTCGAGCCGACGAATGAGAAAAAATCACGGGTGCGCTCGTCACTCGCAATGCATCGCGCATCGTTTCATCGGCGACGTGCGAAAGGTCAACAAGCATTCCAATGTCATTCATCTTTCGAACGACCTGTTCGCCAAACTCCGTTAAACCACCGTGTTTGGCTTCGTCGGTACACGCGTCGGCCCAGTCCAGTGTTGCGGAATGCGTGAGCGTCATATAGCGAGCCCCAAGATCGTAAAGCTTCTGCAAAACGGACAAGGAGTTCTCAATCGAATGCCCACCTTCGACACCTATCAGCGAAGCGATTTTGCCCCCGCCGATTGCACGTTCGACATCGGTCGTCGAGCCGCAGAACGTAAACGTTTCGGGGTATCGCTTGACCATCGCATGAACAAATTCGATCTGTTCGAGTGTTTGCTGAAGCGATTCTCCATTCAATCGAGTACTCACAGGAACATAAACCGACCAAAACTGGGCTTTAACACCACCGGATTTCAGTCGAGCGATATCCGTATGCAACTCGGGAAGGGGCAAGGCAATGTTCAGCTTGTCGAAGCTTGGCGTACCGCGTTCGCGATAGGCCCAAGGCAGATCGTTATGTCCGTCAAACAGGATCGTCGATTGGTGGAGCTGTGAAGCGGCTTCGGTAACATCGACGGCGGTCGGATGGACGTCCTGCGCCATTGCTGTGCGCTCGGTGATATCTGGATTCAATGCCAGAGCAGCAGCGAGGACTAACGTCGTTCGGGCAATATTCATCATGAAGCTTTATTGCAATCAGCGGGAAAGAGGTGTTTGGAGCCCATTGTAATGCCGAAATGACCGGTCGTGCAGATTTTGATGCCTGTACTGATTTTGCGATCTACATCGGTGCGGACGACGGTAAACACTTATGACGAAGTTCAACTGTCGCCATTGTCGATAAGGAAGAGACTGTCTCTTGTTCACCTTTCGGCGGAAGGAATCGCCCATGGCTGGCATTGCTCGCAAAAAGTTCACAGTTTCGTGCGCTTTCCTGCTAGGTGGGTTCTCAATACCTTCTGCTGCGGATTGGCATACCTTCTGGCATAGTCAACGTGTTGCTTATCATCGTACGGTAGCTTGGCCGCAACCATTTACCGACGATTCAGCACGTCAGGCGATCGCTCCATTCGAGTTGATGAAGCACAACGGTTGGAGGCTTCACAACACGATCGGCAACGAGTTGTTTCGGGAAGGAGATGGGGCATTGCTTGCCGCTGGGCACAAGCGAGTTTGCTGGATCGCCACGCAAGCGCCATCGCACTGCCGTGTCGTTTATGTCCTCAAAGGAAGTTCGCCGGGAGAAACAGATGCACGCGTGAATAGCGTTCGCGAAACGTTGACTAGATTACAAATTGATGGCCAACCGCCCGAAGTGTTACTCACCGACATTGAACCGACAACGGCGTCCGGTGCCTGGGCAAACCAGATCAGTCGCGATTGGCTCGAATCTCTTCCACCACCAAAGTTGCCAAGCACATCCTCGACTGGGTCCGCCGGCGCGACCGAAGGTGGCTGATAATCTAATGCATTGCTAGCGGCTATCGCTGGGCGGCGAGTTAATCGATTGTCCGCGTTAAATTCCATCTTCCGAAAGAAAGGATTAAAGCGATTTATCGATTTGATCCGATCCCTACTACTGGGATGGAATGGCTTCCCTGTAAACGCAATCGATACCTTACACCGAGCTCAACACGGCGCGTCTGATTAGGTCAATCCAACTTAGTCTGTCGAAGAAACCAGTCCGCGTCACCTTCGGGACGATGACTTTGGCCTCGTTGAAGATCCGGTCGCCGCTAAAAGATCAGAGGCTTGTAATGACTGTTAACCGCGATCAACGTCACAAACTTTTGGCGACTTTGCTAGTCTGCAGTTCGACACTACCGATCACCGGATGTACCACTGGCGGATGGTCACTTGCATCGCTGAACCCGTTTAGCAAGTCGACGGACAGCATCGCTTCCGCCCCGCCATCAACCGGAAAGCTGGCGGCTCTCCGCCAAAGTGCAACGGGTCAAGTAAGCAGCATGGGGACGGCGACGAAAAGCGCTTTCACCAAGACCAAGAATGGCGTTGCCGGAATGTTCGGCGCGAACAAAGCCACAACCGATGAAAACGGAAATCCCATCGCCGTCGACGATCCAACGCGTCTCGATACGCCCGCCAGCGTCGGCCCCGATGTCTTTGTTGCTCAGGGGCAGTTGTGGGAAACAACCGGTGACTTCACTAAAGCAATGCAAAGTTACACGAAGGCCCTTGAGAGTGAGCCCAAGAATGCAGCGGCGCTTGCGAGTGTTGCACGGCTTCACCTTCGCCAGGAAAACTACCAAGCCGCTGCCGAATCATTCCGTCGTGCTTTGGAACAGAACCCGAATGATGCTGGTTTGCACAATGATTATGGACTGACGCAAGCCAAACTAGGCGATCTCGCCGGTGCAACTCAGTCAATCAATAAATCGCTAACGCTTGCGCCGGGGACATCGCGATATGCAAATAACTTGGCAAATGTGAAGTACGACGCAGGTGACTCGGCTGGCGCGCTCGCGGTTCTCATGCAGCACAATAAACCTGCCGTCGCCCACTTCAACATGGCTTTCTTGCACTATAAGGCCGGTAAGTTAATTGACGCCAAGACCCACTTAGCGGAGGTCGTCAAGTACGAACCTCAGGCGGCGAGTGACACGGCAGTCAGTAAAGCGGTCGCTCGCTCGAAAGAAATGTTAGCTACGATCGAAGGCCCGGCTTCTCGCATCGCCCAAGCGGCACCGCAGGCTTACGCAGCCGCTGGTCAATTTGTGAACGCGGTACAGAAGCCTACGCAACCTGTTGCTCAACCCAGTCAGCAAGCTTTGGCCCAACCCGGTGCCGCAGTCTCGATGCCGACAACCCAGGCGACCGCGATTTCGCCGGCCAACGCACCTTGGCCGGGCGCAGTGAACGCTGGGGCGTCATTCGCTCCGGTGAATACCGCACCGATAACTACGGTGCCGCCCACAAACATGGCACCCGTAGCCGTTCCGGTAAGAACGTCCCCGGCTCCGACGTCTACATTGCCCGTTCAAGCCGTAGCTCCTCAAGCACCGGCCAACGCGAGTTCACCAACGACTCCGTATTCCCTGCCACCAGGCTTCTTCAATCAGTAGCCTAGTGGGTAAAAAAAGTCGTCGATCGCTATACCGATCGAGTTGAAACTCGCGATTCACGCAGCCCGCGACTAAGAATGTCTCTTAGCATCGGCGAGTAATCTTCGTATCGACTAATGTCTGGCGCACCATTGCTGAACTGGTAAATCGCATCGCGTGGTTTGACTCCAAGAGCAATCAACGTGCTGCTGACGGTTCCGTGATCACGTCCGCGAACGACCATGCTTGGACGTCCATCGCCAATCGGTGCTCTTGCGAACACGCGACTCGCAACGGCCAGAAACTTGACCGGTGAATCAAGCGTCTGAAGCGTCAGCAAACGCCTTGCCATCGCGACTCGTTGATCGCGTGGATCGTTCAAGTTGCGAGAACCGACGATGTTGAGACCCTGTTGCATCTCGACCACTTCACGCTGTTCATCAGCATGAATGACGTACCCGTCGCGGGCATCGGCAATCACAATATTGCAACCTTCATAACGAGTCTTTTCCAACTCGGCCGTCGCTTTATCTAACGCCTTACGTGCATTCGAACAACGCATCAAGTCAAGGGCAAGCAAACCTCGCGATCGTTGACCGAACAGGGGAGTGACCGTTGCCCGATTGCAAATTCCGATGAACAGGCCGCCCTGGTTAACACCCAACCATGACCCGCCGGCCTTTTGGTCAATTCCGCAAAGTACTCTCGGTTTCCCGCTTTGTATCGAAGGCGCCAAACTGGGCCGATCGAAGTACTCTTCACGGTTGGCTGCCACCAAGATGGGGCTTTCAGGGACTAGCCGATACTGAACAGCAAGTAAGCACATTGCAGCAGCTTTCTTTCCAAAGATCAGTGAGAAGTGATGGGAGCGTCGCGGAGGATCGACTAATAAAACCCGGAATCGACCCGTTTTTCGGGAACCGCATTACGACGGGGATCAATCTATCCACCGAGCTCGCCCCAATACACCCCCCAGCGGGTGGTTTCGCGAACTTTTGTTCAATCAATCAGGCAATTTGAGGGTTTCGCGTCGTCTTCACCGACCTGTCTGGGCTTGGATCATCGGGAAAAACTGCGTTTCAATCAGCGTCTCGACCGATGAATGCCAATGGTCAGTTTATCTACCTTGATTACGCCGGCGTTATCTCATGCCACCAGCCAATGCAGAATCAAGAGCCGTAGACCTTGCTGCACATCGTCGTGGGCTCTTGAAGATCGAGACCGACGTTTCCGTGACACTCGCGCGACAAAATGTCTCGCTGCAACGCGTTCTAAGTCTCGTGCCTGGTTCCATGATCATTTTTGATAAGCATTACGCGGACGCGTTGTCGCTCGAGGCCAACGGTTTACCGATCGCAACCGGTGAAACCGTCAAAGTCGGCGATAAGTTCGGGATTCGAATCCTGCAAATTGTTCAGCCGGCCGAAGATTGAGTCGGGTGTCGTGCGAGATGACCTACATTTGCGGAGCCGTCGGTACCGCAACTGAAAAGCCCCGCCATGATTCAAGTTAACGATTTGCATAAGCTGTACGATTCGACCCTCGCGGTTGCGGGTGTAAGCTTTTCGTTACAGCCAGGAGACATCTGCGGCCTCGTCGGTCCCAACGGTGCCGGCAAAACAACGACGATGAGAAGTCTCGCCGGGTTGATTGCTCCCACCTCGGGAGAGTTGCTTGTTGATGGACTTTGTGTCACCCGAGACGCAATTGAGGTTCGTCGGCGTCTCGCGTACGTACCTGACGATCCACCGCTGTTTGACGACTTGACCGTTGGCCAGCATTTGGACCTGATTGCGGGTTTATACGACGTTCGTGATCATCGCTCGAAGTCCGATCAACTTCTCGAACGATTCGATTTGATGCCCAAGGCCAACGCCCTTGCAGGTTCGCTGTCGCGCGGCATGAGACAGAAGCTCGCCATCTGCTGCAGTTACCTGTATGACCCGAAGGCTCTCCTGCTTGACGAACCACTGACGGGTCTAGATCCGCCAGGCATTCGAGGGTTGCTGGATTCGGTTCGCGAACGCGCTGCCAGTGGAGCGACGGTCATCTTGAGTAGTCATCTATTGGCGATGATCGAGAACGTTTGCACTCACGTTCTGGTAATGCAGTCGGGACGCGTCGAGTTTTTCGGAACCTCGGCAGATCTTTGCCAGCGACACCCTGAGACGAGTTCACTTGAAGACGCTTATTTTGCCGCCACCAATCAATCAGCATTGCCTGCGACAATCACGGGCCATTTGGATAGCCTTGTGACGAGCGTTGGAATGGTGTTGGTATGAGCGTCTCGTTGCGAGTCGCCAAGACTTTGGCAACGATGTCGATGCAAACCGTGAGGACGCGAATCCGGCGAAGCGGGGCAAGGCTTTTTGCGCCCAAACGCTTTCTTGCGACGGTTGCTGCCTTGCTATTCTTCTCGCTTTATCTGTTCAACGGCATTATTGTTATTCTCACTCGAACGCCTGCCGATCCGTCAGAGCTCACGATGTGGCTTGGCGGAGCCATGGCGGTCTATGCGATGTTTCATTTTGTCCGGGCTTCGTGGCAAGATCCCGAGCCAAGGCTGGGGCTCTCCCCGGCAGAAAGTCTTTGGATTGCTCGAGCACCCATCTCTAACCGCACATTAATCGGCTATCGCTTGTCGGTGATCGTCCCCTCAGCGTTGATCAAGTCAACATTGATCGCAATGGTTCTATGCTGTGACGTCGCGTCACCGACGCGTTTGCTCATCGCTTTGTTCATTTCCATGTTTCTATTGGAAGTGATTCGAATGATCGCCGACCGACTGGCATCGTCACTTTCAGACGAAAGTCGCATCGGATTGAGAATTGCAATGACCGCCATTGCGATCGCTTTTTTCGTTCAATTGATGGCTCGCATGATCGCTGCAGCCGCTGGTTCGGTGCATCCACTTGCGTTGGTCAAGTCGTTCTCGGTCGCAGCGGGCGAAACGGCTGCGTGTGAGACGCTACAGTGGCTTGCATCGCCGTGGTGGGCGACAACTCACTTTGCAACTGCGGAATCATGGAATCTCGCGACGTTTGCTTATGCAATCGTATCGATTGGGACGGCAATCGCCGGCGTAATTGGATTGATCGCTGTGGATCGTTGGTCCTCATGGCATCACGCGTGGGTCGAAGGAACCCGATTGGTTGATTTTCGTCGGGGCGTTTTGGCAAAATCATCTTATTCACGAAAACTTGCACAACCGCGAAGCTCGTTGCGGCAACTGCCGAAATGGACCGGGATCGGCCCATTGCTGGCTCGCCAATGGGTCGGGGTCGTTCGCTTCCGTGGTACGATCTTCGTTTCGCTCGCTGTACCGGCAGCGTTGTCACTTGCGCCCTTGTTTACAAGCCACGAAGCGGGTTTGCTACACGTCGCGGCATGGTTGGCGGTGTCCACATTTCTGCTTGCGCCACCCGCGCTGAAAATTGACTTCAGGCGAGATATCGACCGCATGTGGTTGCTGAAGTCGTTGCCCGTCACACCGCTTGCGATGACGATGGGGCAGATCCTGTTGCCCACGTTAATCACGA
>Ga0105046_10005273_pt1 | contig 20463 bp, 14 predicted proteins | sample MAT03_FD_78385 | JGI IMG/M metagenome (GOLD analysis project Ga0105046, IMG submission 78385) | Freshwater microbial communities from Lake Fryxell liftoff mats and glacier meltwater in Antarctica - MAT-03 (megahit assembly) | ecosystem: Environmental > Aquatic > Freshwater > Ice > Liftoff...
GAGCGCCGCCACGCCCGCCGGCACCCGCACATTGACAGCTCCGCGGCCTTGCGGTGTGCTGAGCGCATGACGCGACGCGCACGACCTGGAGCGCTGTGGCTGACCTTGACGCTGGCCTGCGGGACCCATGACGGCGACGACGATGCGAGCGCCGGTCCGGACAGCGCGGACAGCGGACAGGTGACCGGTGAAACCACTACAGATCCGACCGCCGCGCCAACTACTGAGCCAACTACTGAGCCAACTACTGAGCCGACCGCGGACCCGAGCGCTGGTGGAGTGTGCGAGGCCGGTCAGCACAGCGGCGAGGCGACCTACTACGGGGCAGATGGTAGCGGAAATTGTAGCTTCGACGCCGGGCCAGACGTGCTGATCGCGGCGATGAATGACGCCGACTACGCGAACGCGGCGGCCTGCGGCGCCTGCGTGGAGATCGTCGGGCCCGACGCGACGATCGTCGTGCGCATCGTCGACCGCTGTCCTGGCTGCGCGCAAGGCGACATCGACCTCGGGGAGGCGGCGTTCCCGAAGATCGCGGCGAAGGAGCTCGGGCGCGTGCCGATCACCTGGCAGTACGTGTCCTGCCCGGTCGAGGGCGCGCTGGTCTATCGCTTCAAAGAGGGCAGCAGCGAGTACTGGACGGCGGTGCAGGTCCGCAACCACCGCAACGCGATCGCCAGCTTCGAGTACCGCGAGGGCGGCGGCGCGTGGCAGGCGGTCGCGCGCGCCGAGTACAACTACTTCATCGACGAGGCCGGCATGGGCCCGGGTCCTATCGACTTCCGCGTCACGGACGTCGAAGGCAACGTGGTCGAGGACTACGGCCTGATGGTGCAGGACGCCGCCGAGGTGGCAGGCGCCGGGCAGTTCCCGGCCTGCATGCTGTAAAAGACTCTGGTGCGCGCTGTGGCCAGCGTGTATCGTTCTCGCGCGCAATGAGCCTGTTTCGCCTAAACACGCTGCGGGTCACGAACTTCCGCTGCTTCGAGGAGTTCGAGCTCGAGTTGGACGAGCGAATGACGATCTTGCACGCGGACAACGGCGGCGGCAAGACGTCGGTTTTGGCCGCACTCGCCGTCGGGATGGGGGGATGGTTTAGCGACTTGGGTGTCGCCAAGCGCCACATCGCAGCCCGCGACGTCCGCTTCGTCGACCGTTTGGTGCTCGGCCGGGTCGAGCGATTCGAGCACTACCCTGTGACGGTCCTCTGTGAGGGAGAAGTCGCCGAGAAGCCCGTCACATGGTCACGGTCGCTGGGACGTTCTGGCGGGAGCACTACCACAAAGGATCTGGCCGGTCTTACGAAACGAGTCCAGACGCTCGTACAAAAGCTCGGCCGCTCAGCGGAGGTCTCTTTGCCGGTTCTCGCGCTGTACGGGACCCAACGCTTGTTCCGCCAAGTTCGTGAGACTCAAGGTAAGCAGCCAGAGCAAGCGACTCGTTTCTACGGATACCTCGACTGCCTAAACCCCGCGTCCAACGAGAAGCAATTGCTTCAGTGGTTATACCACGCCGCGATGGCAGAGTTTCAGCAAGGGGGGCGGCTTCCTCAGTTCGATGCCGTCCGTCGCGCCGTCTTGGTCGCACTCAGCGGCGACTTTGTCGATCTCATTTATGACGCGCAGCGGGGCGAGCCATGCCTGGTTCGCGCCGACGGCGAGTCGGTGCCCTGGGACCGGCTTTCCGATGGTTACCATACGTTCATCGGTATGGTCGCCGATATTGGCTGGCGGGCCGCGCTCTTGAACCCGCACTTGGGTGCCGATGCCGCGACTATCGTAGAGGGTTTGGTCGTCATCGACGAGATTGACCTGCATCTACACCCCACCTGGCAGCGACGGGTGCTGAGCGACCTCATGCGCGCTTTCCCGCGGCTCCAATTCGTGGTTACCACCCACTCGCCGCAGGTCATCGGCAGCGCCAAGCGCGAGTGGCTACGCGGAATCCGCCCCGGGGCGACCAGGGCCGAGGTCAATGTCCCCATCGAAGGTCGTGATAGCAATTCGATCCTCGCCGACGTGATGGGCACTCCTAGCCGAGACCCCGCGATGGAGCGGCGGCTGGATCAACTGTTCAATCTCATTGATGACGGGGATCGCTCGACCGCGCTTGCCCTCCTGAATGAGCTAGCGATCAAGCTGGGCGTGGAGGATACTGAAATTGTTCGCGCCCAGGCACTGCTGCATGAGGAGTAAGGCATGCGTTCGTTCCGAAAAGGCACGCCGCCGGCCGAAGTTCTTAAGGAAGCCAGGAATTGGCGACAGGAGCACGAGCAATCACCAGCGCTCCTTGATGACGCCCGCCACGTCCGTTCACGGTTTAATCAGCTCGACAAGCGCTCTTCGCAGGAGGCGCTCTGCAGCGAACAGGTCAGCCTGTGCGCATTTTGTCTCGGGCGGATTCGCCCGAAGTCACCGGTGCTCGATCCTTCGGGTACTCGACTGGCCCACGTCGTCCCGCTGGAGAGCGATCGCCGCGCGATCTTTGATTGGAAAAACCTGGTCGGTGCGTGTGACGGTGGTTCCGGTACTGCGCGCCATTGTGATGCCTTGCAGGGATCGCGGATATTGTACATTAACCCGGCGTTAATACAGTCGCTGGACCAGTATATCTACTATAGCCCTCGAGGGCAGTTGATCTACGATGGCCCGTCGCTGCATTCGATCAGCCCATCTCCGGCGTGTTCGGGTGTGTATCGCAGTCGCGAGGAGATACAAGGGGAGTTTGATGACATCCTCGGATTGAACATCGAGCGATTGAAGAAGAATCGAGCGGCGATCATTGATGTCGCCCGTGACCGTATGCTGCGGATCGGCTGGTCCAGGGCGAACGTCCAGCGCGAGATCCAGCACTGGTTAGCGGTAGAGGGCGAGGGGCACAAACCGTATTTCTGCGTCGCTGTGTCGTATCTCGAGCGCAAGCTATCGGCGCAGCCATGACCGCAGCCTGTAAGGCCGTCTGTCGAAATGACGCGCTGCGCCTTAGACCGCCTCCTCGGCGGTCTCGTCGTCCTCGTGGGTGCTGTCGTCGGGCGCGACTGGTTTGCCGGCGGCGGCCTGTTCGCGCTGGAACTTGGCGCGGGCGGCCAGGCGTTTGCGGTTTTGTTCGCGCAGGCGCTGGTGGATCTGGGCGATGCGCGGGGCGAGGACCTCGTTGGTGTCGTTGAGCTTTTGCAGCAGCGGGGCGTCGAGGCCTTTGCCGGCGTGCATGGCGGCGTAGAAGGTATCGAAGACCTCGGCGATCTCGGGCTCGACGCTGTCGGAGGGCGGTCGGTTCTGCGTGCGGTGCTCGGGCTTGACGGCGGCGAGGGCCTTGTCGGCGTCGCCGCGGCCGAGCCACTTGATGACGTCGCGGATCACACGCTCGGGCTCGGCGAGCAGGCCCTCGTAGGTCTGGACGTGTACGGGGTAGCGGCGCACGGCGATGTCGCGGACCAGCGCGAAGTTCTCGCCCCACCACTCGAGCGCGCCGGGCATCCGCTCCACCGGGATGAACGCGCCCTTGCCCTCGGCGCGGCGCGACTCGTCCTCGATCGCATAGAGGCGACGGATCGAGGACTCGTACTCACGCCACTCGCGAACGGTGGCGATGACCTTGCCGATGAAGGCGCGGTCGCTGCGGACCAGGCCAGGGATGAACACTTTGACGGCGTGGTGCGCGACCTGCTCGGGGAACAGGTAGGTGCCGGACTTCGGGTGGGGGTTGGTGCGGAAGTAGATGCCGCGGCGCAGGTGCGACTCGTAGAAGCCCTCGGGGTTGGCCGCCTTGATCGTCTTCTCCCAGCGCATCGGGAACGCCTCGCCGATGATCGGGTAGCCGGCGCCGATGAGGATCTGCATCCACATCGAGGTCCCGGAGCGCTTGGTGCCGGTGATGATGATCATCGCCGCGATCCTACCAGGCCAGGCCGGCCGCGAGCGCGGCGACTTCCTCGAGGTGTCGGGCGTCGACCGCGTCGAAGCGGCCGTACGACTCGCTGTCGAGGTCGAGCACGGCGACCAGCGCACCCCGGTACACGATCGGGACCACGATCTCGCTGCGCGAGCCGGCGTCGCAGGCGATGTGGCCGGGGAAGACCTCGACGTCAGGCACGACCACGGTCGTGCGGCTCGCGGCCGCGGCCCCGCACACGCCCCGCCCCGCGGCGATGCGCGTACACGCGAGCTTGCCCTGAAACGGCCCCAGGACCAGATCCGGGCCGATCTGGCGGTAGAAGCCGACCCACGAGACATCGCCGAGGCCCTGCTTGAGCACCGCGGTGATGTTGGCGAGGTTGGCGATCAGGTCGGGCTCGTCCTCGACGACCGCGCGCAGGCTGGCGAGCAGCTCGGCGTAGGTCGCGGACTTGTCGAGGTCGGCGGGGATCTCCAGGCGATGCATGGCGCGCGAAGGATAGGCCAGCGCGCGTGCCGGGGTCATCCTCGCGCCATTTGCGCCCGTACGCACGACGACGCCCGCGCGATGGTTCGCGCGGGCGTCGGTGTTGTCATTCGGCGGTGATCAGGTGGTCAGCCCTGGCGCTTGCCCTGGCGCTTGCCCTTGCCCTTGCCGTGGCCAGCCTTGCCCTTGCCGCCGCGCTCGCCGTGGGCGAGGAACTTGCTGCGCTGCTCGGGGGTCAGCGCGGCGAGGATCTGCAGTTGATGGCTCCGGCGCTGGCTGTGCAGGGCGGTCCGTTGCGCGGCGATCTGGGCGTCGAGGCGCTCGATGGCGCGGGCGTCCGGGCTCGGCTTGCGAAGCTCGGCCTGGACCTGGCCTTGCAACTTGTGCAGGTTGTCGCGGGCGGCCTTGTGCTGCGGGGTCTTGCTGCTGGCCTTGATCTGCGTGATCTTCGCCTTCTGGGCGTCGGTGCAAGCGAGCTTGGCGCACAGGCGGTCGCCCTTGGCCTCGCTGCGGTCCTTGCCGTGGGCGCCACCGGTCGGGGCTGCCTCGGCCGAGCCGGCGAGCAGACCGACGAAGCCAAAGGTGAGGGCGCTAAGAGCGATGCGATGGATGAGGGTCGTCATGGTCCTGGTTCCTTCTGCCGCGTGTCGCGGCCACGAAGACATCATGCGACTGGCCGGGGAAAGCACCGTATACGGCCCGTAAAGTGGGCGTAAACGAGGGATGAAGCGAGCAGGTGACAGCGGGGCCGCGCTGGCCGACGATGGTGGCGGGCATGTGGCTGGTCTTGCAACTCGCGGTGGTGCTCGTCGGCGCGTTCCATGCGGCGGCCAGCTTCTTCTTCTTTAGCCGCGGGCGCTTCGCGGTGGTGTGGGCGGCGAGCTGGACGGTCGCCACGCTGCTGACGGTGCTCGTGCCGGACAACAGCTTCGGGATGGTGTGCTTTTGGGTCGCCGTGTTGCTGTGGAACGCGTGGTGGATGTCGCTGCGTCCGGCGGGCGACCGCGACTGGGCGCCGGATGTCGCGCGCCAGTGTACGGGTACGATCGACGGTGACCTGTTGACGATGCATGACGTGCGCAATTTTACGTGGCGCAGCGACGACGACTTTACGGAGCGCTGGGAGACCCGCAGCTACGATCTCCGGGAGTTGGCGACGCTCGACCTGTTCACGTCGTACTGGATGGGCCCGTCGATCGCCCACCTCATCGTCAGCTTCGGGTTCGGCGCGCAGGGGCAACTGGCCTTCTCGATCGAGATCCGGCGCGAGCGCGGCGAGGCGTGGTCGAACTGGGCCGGCTTCTTCAAGGTGTACGAGCTGGTGACGGTCGCAGCGGACGAGCGAGACGTCGTCCGCGTGCGCACGGGGGTCCGCGGCGAGGATGTCTATCGCTATCGCATCCCGGCCTCGCGGGAGTTCCTGCGGCGTTTGTTGACCGCGTATGTCGCCGACTGCAACGAGCTGGCCAGGCGGCCGCGGTTTTATCACACGCTCTCGACCAACTGCACCACGCAGATAGTCCGGCTGGTGCGCGCCTCGGGCCAGCGTCTGCCGTTTGGCTGGGGCATGATCGCCTCGGGCCACGCGGCCGCGTACCTGCACCGTAAGGGGATCCTGGCGCAGCGTACGACTGCGGGCGCCAGCCAGCCGTTCGCGCGCGTGCGTGCGGACGCTGCGATCTCGGCGCGCGCGCGCGCCGTCGATGCCGTCGATGCCGTCGATGCCGTCGATGACGACCCGGAGTTCTCGCTGCGCATCCGCGAGGACCTGGGGGACCGGGGAACTTGAGACGCGGTGGGCTTGCGTCGCCGGCGATCTCGGGGCAAGATGGCCGCCGTCATGTGGTGCGCGCGTCCCGATCACGAACAGCTCGTCAGGCCCTGCGGGACCTGTGTGCGGCTGCCGTCGTGGCACGGTTGACCTCGCAGTGCGTGTGAGCGTGTGCGGCGGCCTGGCGGTCGTCGCGTCGTATGCGTGCTTTGTCCGTGTCCCTGGCAGGTGACCCGACGGACATGGCGCGAGGGACATGTCCCGGGGGACCTGCCGGAGGAACGACCATGGAGACGATCATTCTTGAGATCCGCGCCGCGGAGGGCGGCGCCGACGCGCGCCTGCTTGTGTACGAGCAATTGGCGATTTACCAGAGGTACGCGGTGCGGGAGCATCTTTGACCTCGAGCTCATCGACGACCGGCCCGGGGTGGTGCGCTGCCGCGTGGTCGGCCCGCGGGCGCAGGCGTGCTTCGCCGACGAGGCGGGTGGGCACCGCTGGCAGCGGATCCCCCCGACCGAGAAGCGCGGGCGGGTCCACTCGAGCACGGTGACGGTGGTGGTGTTGACCCCGGCCGAGGAGACGCGGGTCAAGGTCGCGGCCGACGACCTCGACGAGCAGTTCACGCGCGGCAGCGGGTTCGCACGACTAAGGGGCACGGGCCTGTCGTTCGCGGCGGCGCCGGGAACGACAGGCGATGTCTGGGCGCGGGGGCGCGCGTGGCCCCGGGGCTGGTGGTCGCTGGTACACTCGCGGGCGTGTCTGCGACGGCCCAGGCGTTTGTCCACGAGGCGCTCGCCGGGCTCGTGCATCAGTTCGCGGACCCGATGGCCTGCTTCCGCGAGCTGGTCCAGAACGCGGTCGACGCGGGCTCGGCGGAGATCGACATCCGCTTTGAGCACGTCGACGGCCGGCTGGTGATCCACGTCGACGACTTCGGCGAGGGCATGGATCGCAGCATCATCGATACCAAGCTGACGCGGCTGTTCTCGTCGAGCAAGGAGGGCGACCGCACCAAGATCGGTCGCTTCGGGATCGGCTTCGTGTCAGTGTTCGCGCTCGACCCGGAGGTCATCTGCGTCGACACCTCGCGCTCGGGCGAGCACTGGCGGGTGATCTTCAAGCCGGACCGCAGCTTCACCCTCGTGACCCGCAGCGAGCCGGTCGACGGGACCAAGATCGCGATCTACAAGACCATGGCGGCCAGCGAGGCCGCCGCGTTCACGAAGCGGGCGCGCGAGGTGATCGCCTTCTGGTGCCGCCACGTGCCCGCCGAGATCCGCGTCGACGGGGCCTCGGTCTCGCGGCCCTTCGGGCTCGACCTACCATGCACGATCTCCGCGGAGGTCGGCGACGCCCGCATCGTCGCCGGCTATGCCGTCGCGGACGATAGCTCGATCTCCTATTACAACCGCGGCCTCACGCTGTTGGAGGAGCGGCCCGGACCGTTCCCCGGCGTACACGTGAAGCTGTGGTCGCCCGAGCTCGAGCACACGATGACCCGCGACAACGTATTGCGCGACGAGGGCTATGAGAGGGTCGTCGAGCGCGCGCGAGCCCAGGTCGAGGGTCCCCTGCGCGCCCGGCTGTTGGTCGTGCTCGCCGAGCAGGCGCAGGCGACGGCGCTGCATCGCCGCGGCGACGTGGCGGACGCGACGATGGTACACCTGCTGCGTCATATCCACGCTGGCGACGACCTCCCGCGCGCAGCTTGGAGCGCGCCGATCGTGCGTTGCCATCACGCTGGCTTGGTCGACCTGACGACGCTGCGCAAGGCGGCGAAGGCCCGGCGGGTGTACTGGGCCGACACCGCCTCGCCGCTGACGCAGGCGCTCCACGAGCGCGGGGACCTGGTGATCGCGGCGGAGGGCGAGCCGCATCCAGCGGCTATGCAGCCCGCGCTTACGCCGAACGTGTGCACGCTGCCGGAGCTGCTCGCCGGTCACACGACGCCGCTCGTGCACACGGTGCTGTGTACCTCGCTGCCGGTCGCCGACCCGCCGCACTGGGCGCGCCTGCGACCGCTGCTGGCGACCCTGCTCGCCGAAGTCGGTCCGCGGCCGCGGGCGATCGCCGCCGGTGAGCTGCGTTACCCGGGCTCGGCGGTCGCACAGCGCGTGGCGATCGCCCAGGACGACATCGGCGCGGTGACGGCCCTCGATGCGCTCGAGTTGGCGGCGGGTCAGCGGCTCATCGTACACGTCGGACACCCGGCGGTCGGCTCGGCGCTGGGGCTGGCGGAGCATGAGCCGGAGTTCGCGGCGTACAAGCTGGCCAAGCTGGTCGTGCTCGAGCACGGGCGCGGGCTCACCGTCGCTACCGACCACACACTCGCCGCGAAGGCGCTGGAGCTGCGATGGCAACGGACGACCTGATCGCCGCGCTGCAAGGGGTCGGACGGGTCGACTCCGAGGGCAGCTTTAGCTTCGACCGCGAGAAGGCGCGCGAGAAGCTGCGCACGTTCCAGGTCGCGGAGCCGCAGCGCTACGTGCTCCACTTCATCGCGGTCGCGGCGCTCAAGGGCGCGACGCGGATCGAGGTGCTGTGCGACAGCGACGACCTCATCGTCCGCTTCGACGGCGCCGCGATCACGACCGAGGACCTCGAAGATCTGTACAACGCCAGCTTCGCGGCGGCCCACAGCGACGAGCAGCGCGCGCGCCAGCAGCTTGCGATCGGCATCCACGCCGCGCTCGCGCTCAACCCCCGGCACGTGCGGGTGGTCAGCGGGACGGAGGAGGGGGGAGTCAGCTTGCTGGCGCGCCATGACGCGGCGGACGTGGTCGGTCCGGCCGATCCGGGCGGCGGCACGCAGATCCACGTGAAGCAGCGGTTTCGGCCGGGCTTGATGGTCCGCTTCATTCGTCATCTTCGCGGTGACCTGGCGGAGGCGACCTGGCTGCGCGCGCGTGGTCTGCACGCGACGCTGCCGATCACGCTCAATGGCCGCGCCATCTCGGTCGGCCTGACGTTGGCGGGCGCCGAGCATTGCAAGCCGGGCGCGAACGGGCCCGCCCGCGGGGTCGCCGGTCTGCTGCCGGGTCGCGCGCAGGGTGTCATCCGGCTGGTGCGCCACGGCGTGTGGATCTGCGACGAGAGCAGTCCGTGGATGCCGCTGGGGATGGTCGCCGTGATCGCCGACGATCTGCTTCTCACCGATCTCTCGGGCGACAAGGTCGTGCTCGACGAGGAGCACGCGCGCTGTCTGGCGCTGGCGCGCGTGCTGGCGGCGGAGGTCGTCGCGGCGGCGGTCGGTCCCGGCGTCGCCGTCGAGCTCGACGCGACGTTGCACGACCGCCTGCATGGCGTGTGGCGGCAGTGGTACGGCGCGCTCAACCCGTGGACAACGCTCGGCGCGGCGATGACACGCGTCGTCGCGTGGCCCGACATCTGGGGTCGTCGCCACAGCTTCGCGGCGCTGTTGGCCGAGGCGCAGCGGGTGGGTGGGCTCCCGAGCACCGAGGCCGACCTGGGGCAGCTCCTGCCGGTCACCGACGAGATCATCGTCCGCACGGGCGACAAGCTGTTGGACGAGGTGCTGGCGCTCGGGCTCGCGGGACTGGTCCGCGACGCGACGGCGGAGCTCGAGCAGCGCGTGCGCGCCGAGAGCAACCGCAAACGCTGGCGAGCGCAGCCTTGCGAGCCGACCTTGACCGCCGCGAACTATCTGATGCTCGCGGACTTCAGCGTGCAGGTCGGCGAGCGTCGCGTCCAGGGTCAGGCCGGCCTGCGCCGGGTGCCGGGCGAGCGCTGCCATTTGCGGGCGATCGTCGACGGTTGCGCATTGACGGAGTTCGAGCTGGACGCGCCGATCGCCGGGGTGGACGTCGTGATCTCGGGGCCGCTCGCCGTGCTCGCGGACTTCTCCGGGCTCGAGCGCGACGCGCTGTTCGCCGCGGCGCTCGCCGGCTGGACCGCCACGGCGCGCGTGATCGTCGACGCGGCGGTGCGACGCGGTGTGCTCGACTGGCCGCCGGAACCGGCCGCGCAGGCGCTGGTCCATGGCTTCGTGCGCGCGCACCGACCGGCCGAGGCGCTGCGCAGCGTGCTCGCGGGCGCGGGTTACGACGAGGCCGCGCAGGCCCAGCACCTTCAGGTGTTGCTGGCGAGTATGCCGACGGTGCCGCTGGCGGACGACCTGTGCGAACAGCGATGGATCCGCGACAGCGTCGGGTTTATGACCGCGACCGGACCGAGGCTCAGTCTCGGTGCGGTGGTGGTCGCGCTGTCGCAGGCGATGGCGGTGGAGTGCGTGTCCGACCAGCACGCGGCGCATTCGGGGCTCAAGGGGCTGGTGCTGCGCGTGACCCCCGGCGAGCGCGAGCTGCTGGACGGGCTGTTCGGCGCGCGCATCGTGTCGATCCCCGACGCGGAGTACGAGCGGCGTCTGGCCGAGGCAAACTTCCAGGCCAGGTCCCCGCAGCCGTTCATGCTCGAGCTTGACGCCCACACCACCAGCGTGATCGTCGACCACGAGGGGCTGCGGGTGGCGATGGCCCTCCCGCGCACGCTCGAGGGCTGGGAGGCCAACCAGGTGCGATCGACCTGTGAGGTCTACTATTCGAGTCGGGTAATTACGCAGGTGAAGATCTGGTCACCTGTCCCCGGGGTCAGCTTTGCGATCGTCGGCGACGCGCTGACCCCACGCCCGGACTGGGACGGCGTGCGCCTCGATGACGCGTTTTATGCCGCCACCGCGAAGGCGGCCGCGGCCGTGCCCGCGCTGGTGCGCGCCGCGATCTCCGGGGTCCGGGAGAACATGTTCGACGACGAACTCACGTGCTCTCGCGGCGTGCTCGCGGCGCTGGTCGCCAGCTTCCCGTCGCCGACGCTGCGGGCCGCGTATGTCCATCTGCTGGCGACGAAGGGGCCCAAGCCGGCCGAGAAGCATTACCTCGACCTGCTCGCGCTCGCGGCGGCGAGCAGCGTCCACACGGTCAGTCGCGTGCTCGCGGATAACACCACAAACCTCGGCGTGTTGATGGATGTTCGCCAGTTGGCAGCCCGCGTCTCGGTGCGGCGGCCGTCCCCGGAGCAGGTCCAGCAGGTCGCCGATGTCCTGGGCGAGATCCGTGCGCTGCTCGGTCAGGTCGGCGGGGACTCGTGGGTCCATCACGTCGGCAACTTCTCCGCGGAGGTCGATGACCTGCCGCTGTTTCGCCGCGTCGGTCGAGGCGTGATCACGCTGGCCGAGGCCGCGAAGGAGGCGAGGACCGAGAAGCTCCACGTGTATATCGACACCGGCGGGCGGCCATCGCACGCACATGCACACTCGCTGCGCGCGGACCCCCTCACCTTCCAGCAGCTCGGCTGCCTGTTCGGTAGCGCGTACCTCAGCACCGCGGCGCGGCGCGGCGCGGCGACCGGGGAGCCACGTCCGGCGCGTAAAGCCGCGCCCAGGCGCCACGAGCCCGCGCGGCCCAAGCCGGCGGTCGAGGAGGACCCACCACCGAGCGCCGAGGACCTCGCCTCGCTGTTCGCGGAGCTGCAACGCGAGGCTGACAGGCAGTCCCCTGCGTGTCCCGTGAAGCCGGCACCGGCGGCGGCGGCGGCGAAGGTTTCGCAGTCGACGCCGCCGCCGCCGGGTCCGGGCGAGCGCCTGGTGGCCGCGGTGCAGGCCGAGCTGGAGGCGCTACGTCGCGGTCACGAGTCGCTGCTGACCGGCTTCAACCTCGACCACGTGCGTGCGGTCGCGGGCGGCGGCACGGCGATGGTCTCGATTACCCGCGACGGCCTCGTCATCGACCTCGAGCATCCGCTGGTCAAGCGTGCGCTCGATCGGCACGCCGGCGATCGCCTGTGGATCAGCTTCCTGGCCTCCCGCATCTACACGGCGCTCAACGTGTGGCGCGAGGACATCACGGACGTCGACGAGGCCGCGTTTCATGCCCGCCACCTGGCCTGGCTGGACCGCGAGCGCTGAGTCGATCACTGCGCGTATGGACAGGCAGTCACGGGCCTGTGCGCGCGCGTGTTAGCCTCGCGCTCCATGAACCTCGCGGACCTCCATCGCCTGCTCGTCCAAATGTTCGTCGATCCGGCGGCGCTGCGCTTGTATTTGCTGATGCACTACGGCGAACTCGGGTCGTCGCTACCCGCGGACAGCACACCGATGGACCAATATTCGTTTCGGGTGCTCGAGCTGCTGCGCGCCCACGGCTACATCGACATTGATTTCTTTGCGAAGCTCATCGCCGCATATCCGCGGCTGGGGCCCGCGATCCATCGGGTGGCCGCCGCCATCCTCGGCGAGGACGAGGCGCGCAAGCTGCTACCTTCGGGGAACGACGCGACCCCTGTCCGCGAGCAGCGGCTGCGGGTGTTGTTCCTGGCCGCGAACCCGAGGGACCTGGCCCTGCTCGACCTCCATGGGGAGGCGGCCGTGATCGAGAAGCAGGTGCATCGCGGGACGCTCGCTGGCAAGATCGACTTTCAATCGGCGTGGGCGGTCACCGCCGATATGTTGCATGAGCAGGTGCTCGCCTACGATCCACACATTGTCCACTTCGCCGGCCACGGCAACAGCCGCGGCGAGCTCGAGCTGCTCGACGCCGCCACCGAGGAGGCGCGCCCGATCCCGATCCAGGCCTTCGCACGGATCCTGACCTCGGCGTGCAAGGCCCGCTGCGTGGTGCTCAACGCCTGCTATTCGGCCCGCCTCGCGCAGGAGCTGGCGCTGTCCGGCGTCGATGTCGTGCTCGGCATGCGCGACGAGGTGCCCGATACGACGGCCCTGGCGTTTAGTGAGAGTTTTTATCGCGCGATCGCGTTCGGCAAGTCCGTACGTGACGCGGTCGAGGGGGCTCGCGGCGTGATCGAGGCGCGTGGCCTCGAAGGCGTCGAGCTCATCCAGATCAATTGCCGCGCCGGTGTCGACCCCGCGACGCTGCGTCTGCCCTGAGTCGCGGATACGCGAGCGATCAGTCGCGGTGCCCGAGCAGATAGGACGCGCCGAAGATCTCGACGCGGCTCGCCTCGCCCGGACGGCGCCCGGATGAACGCGTGACTCCGTGGATCGGACGATCGCCGGTGGGGGTGGCGAGGGCCTGGAGATCGAAGGCGCCGTCACCGATCGCGATCACCAGCCATTCGCGGTGCGGCCCCGGGAGGTCGGACACGCGATCGAAGGTTTCTTGCAATGCGAGCGTATGTCCGGTCTGGACCGCGAGGCCGCCGTCGACGTCGCGCCAGGCGTCGATGCAACGATCGGCGCGCACGCGATAGACCTGGAGGTGCAGGGCGCTCGCGCGGCCGGGGTTATGCAGGTGGACCGCGAGCGGCTGCCCGGCGCGCACGACCTCCCCGGGCCGCAGCACCTCGATGTCATCGCCGACGGCGCGCCCCCAGGTGAGCGTATAACAGCCGGCGAGCGGGCCGAGCCCCGGGTGGACCAGTCGCGCGGCGAGCCCGGCCCAGCGCTCCAGCCGACGGGCGGCGCGGGCGAGCTCGTCGGCGGCGTCGGGGTCTGTGATCTTCACGCGCGCGACGCGTTGCGGGGTGAAGTCGGGGGCTTGGTCGGGGTCGAACTCGTCAACCACGTCGATGTGGTCGGCCGGGGTCGGGGCGAACGCGGGGTCCCGGAGGATATGGCCTGACTTGGCGAGCGCGCCGTGGTGGGCCTCGGCGGCGGCCGGGTCGGAGGCGTGGATGCGTGCGGCGAGCGGAGCCGCGGTCCGCAGGCGGCGGGCGAACATGACGTCCGGCAGCGGGCCATGGCGGCGCGGGAGCTCGAGGTATGCATGAAACGGCGCGACGACCACGGCGCAGGCGATCGTGGGCCGCTCACAAGTACCCGCATACGCCAGCAGCTCGAAGCGATCGTGCGGGGCGACCCCCGCGGCCGCGCCGGCGCACAGACGCAGTCGTGGGCCGATCCGCTCGGCATGGAAGTGATCGACAGGAGCAGGATCGGTGGTGGTGGTAAAGGGCCGACGGTCGCGGGCACCCTCGACCCCGGGGCGCTGCTCGGGCCGGATCTGTTGCAGGCGGCTGCGGACGACCCGCACGATCTGCTCCCACGTGAGGCCCTCCGCGAGCGCGTGCTGCTCGAGCACGCTCACGAGGATATCGGTGAACAGCAGCAGCGGCCGGTCCTGGTAGGCGTAGGCGCGCTCGCTGGCGCTGCTGGCGACCAGACGCACGATGCCCGGGGCTGGGTTGTCGCGCGAGCGCATGGTCGGTCCGGCGGCGAGCCGACGCCGGTGGATGCGGTCGCCCGCGCGCTGGGCGATCGCCGTCATCGTCGCGCGGTCCTCGGCCTCGTCGACGTCGGACGCGGGCTGGTCGGCGCTGACGAGCCCGGCGGCGTGACAACAATCGAAGATCGCGGTGACGTTGTCGGACAGGCGCGCGAGGGCGCGGAGCAGCAGGCGCAGCTCGCCGCCGAGCAGGCCGTTGAAGTGGTCGGCGTCGGAGTCGGCGATGTCCATGGGCTCGAGCACGGGGTGGGACCGGACGAGGGTACCGATATTGTCCGGAAACAGCGCCCCGTGCCCCGCGTAATAGACCACGACGACATCATCGCTGGCGGTCGCCTCGAGCAATGCCGCGAAGCCGGCGAGGATCTCGGCGCGGGTGGCTCGCGCGCCGTCGATGCATGCCTCGTCGGAGATGATGAAGCCCTGCCGCGTCAGGAACTCGCGCATGCGGAGGAGGCTCGGCCCGGTGGCGGTCAGGCCGTTACGCGGGCTGCTGATCAGCAAGGCGCGGCGATGCGAGGTGGTGGCAGGCATGAATGGGGTGACGCTCGTATATACTAATAGATGTCGCCGCCGCCAGCGCCGGCGTCGCGCAGCTTGAAGCGGCGTCGGCCATGTCCGAGCTGGACGGCGGCGCTCGGCCGGGAGCCGGCCCGGGGCACGCCATACGCGACGGCGACGACCTCGAAGTCGTGACCGGCGAGCATCTCGGGCGAGCGGCTGGTCTCGCCGCTGCGCCGCCAGGCCACGAGCCGCTCGAGCGGCGGGCCTGAGGACATGTTGAGATAGTTATCATAGCCGGTGGTATCGGTGGGATCCTCGACGACGAAGCGGACGCGCTGCTGGACGGCGGGGTCGCGGGCGTTGAGCGGGTTGAGGGTGAACTCGATCTCGTCGCCGACGAGCTCGGCGCGGGGGTCGTTGCAGGTGATGGTGGCGGTCGCGCCGGTGAGCGAGACCTGGATCGGTACGACGTGGATGATGAGGGTGATCTGAGACATGGGTGTTTCGATGGGGGTTAGGTGGCGGATGCGGATCGCAGGACTTCAGCGCGCAGCGCGAGGATGTCGGCGGACAGCTCGGTGTAGGACCCGGTAGTCGGGCCCCGTTCGCCGAGGACCGCGTCGGCGAGCTGGAGGTGGGCGAGCGCCTCCTGCGGGCGGGCGAGCTCGTGTAGCGTCATAGCGAGGTCGAGGTGGGCGCTGGCACGGTCCTCCGGTTCGGCGCGTCCGAGCCGGCGCAGCGCCTCCTGACGATGGGGTAGTGCCAGGCCGGGCTCGCTGCGATCAGTGTGAATTTGGCCGAGCAGCACCAGCGGGTCGACGCGTTGGGGATCCCCGTCGGGGATCTCGCGCACGTAGGTCGCCAGCGCGACGGTGGCGAGGGCGAGCGCTCGCGCCGGGTCGTCGTCGACGTAGGAGGTGGCCAGCGCGTATTGCAGCGGACCGAGCGCGGCGTGCCCGGTGCCGAGGCCGGCCTCGACCAGGGCGATGCCCCGCTCGAGCGCGACCCGGGCCTCGGCGGTGCGCTCGAGCCGGAGCAGGGCGTTGCCGAGGTTGCGGTAGGGCTTCCACAGGGTCGGATGATCGGGCCCGTAGACATCGGTATAGAGATCGAGCGCACGGTGCAGACGATCGAGCCCGAGCTCGTGGCGGTCGCCCGTCGCCTCGAGCGCGCCGAGGTTGAGGTTGCTGATCGCCAGCTCGGGCGTCGGCCGGTCACCCGCGATCTGCTCGCGCAAGATCAGGGCGGCATCGTGCTCGCTGCGCGCGCGCGCCAGGTGCTCGGTGCGTGGGCCAGCGAGGTCGTCGCGGTGCTGCAACAACAGGCCGAGGTCGCTGTGCAGCTCGGCCTCGAGACGTGGGGAGGCCGGGAAGCGACCGAACTTGCTCCGCGCGACCGCGGACCACACCAGGCCGGTGTCGGCCGGTAGTTCATGGTGAAGCGCGACCAGCTTGGTGTGGCCGGTCGCCGCGGCGAATCCGAGGGTGTCACAACCTGCTCCTTCGGCCAGGTCGAAGGCGGCCGTGAACGCAGCGGCAGCTTCTTCGCCGCGGCGCAGATCGGCGAGCACGCGGCCGCGCAGGAGCTGGGCCTCGGCGGCGAGGCGCGGCGGCAGTGGTTCACCGAGGATCACGTCCACCGCGGCGTCGGCGTCGGCGAACTTGCCGGCGACCTCGAGGCCGCGGACATGGTCGAGGCGGGCGCGCAGGGCGGGGTCGTCGATGCCGTCGAGGCAGGTCTGCTGGCGCTGGAACGCGGGTGAGCACTGCTCGAGCGCGGGCAGCAGCGCGAGCGCGTCGCTGACGGTCTCGACGGTCGCGGCGTCGGCGTGGCCGAGCTGGAGGGTCATCGCCGCGAGGGTGTCGCGGGCGTGGTCGAGGCAGGTGTCGCGGCGGCGGTGGACCTCGGCGTCCTGGGCGGCGCGGTCATGGGTCGCGTCGCAGTTGTCGCGGCGGGCGGCGAGCCACTGCGCACGATAGTCGGCCAGGGTCTGCGTCACGAGTTGCGAGGCACGTTCGGCGTGCGGTGAGCCGGTGGCGAGGAACGCCTGCTGGATCGCCGCGGCGCTCGCGGGGGTCCAGGCGTCGCGGAAGTCGGCCTCGATGTCCTTGCATTGACTGACGACCTCGGGGATGAGGACGGCGGCGCCGATCATCGCGCTGACGCCGGCGACCGCGGCCCACGGGCCATACTTGCGCAGGGGGTCGCGGGTCAGCGCGGCCAGCAGCGCGGGCATCGAGGGCCAGCGCGCCGCGGGATCGCGGGCCAGCCCGCGCTCGATCGCCGCGTAGATCCGACGAGGGATGACGAGCCTTCGCGGGCGCCGCAGCGGACCCTCGATGAGTCCGGTGACCAGCGAGATCATGCTCGGCGTCCCGGACGGCCCACGACCGACCGCACCCCGCGAGCCGGGGTCGGTCGCGGCGCGACCCTCGGTCGTGGGGTCGGGCTCGGCGTAGGGGTGGCCGCCGTAGAGCGCCTCGTAGAGCGCGACACAGAAGCTAAACTGGTCGCTGCGCGCGTCGAGGGGCTGGGCCGCGAGCTGCTCCGGCGAGATATAGAGGGGAGTGCCGAGGACGGTCGCGCTCGCGGTCAACTGAGTCGCCAGCAATGAGAGCAGTCGGGCACGCACGGCGGCGGCCGGGGCTTGTGGCGCGCGCTGGCCGGGCTTGACGGCGAGCCCGAAGTCGGTGATCTTCACGCGACCCTGGGCGCCGACGAGCACGTTTTGCGGCTTGAAGTCACGATGCACGAGGCCCGCGGCGTGGATCGCCGTGAGGCCGTGACCGGCAGCGACGTAGTGGCGAAGCACGTCCCGCCAGTCGCGCAGCGCCTCGTCTTGCCAGTCGCGTAGCGTGCAACCCTCGACCAGCGCCATGGCGATGAACAACTGATCACCGTGCAGGCCGCATTCATAGACGCCGACGACGTTGGCGTCGTCGATCGCGGCGAGGGCCTGGGCCTCGCGCAGCAGGCGAGCGCGCTCGAGCGGGTCACCTTGGTTACGCAGCCGCAGGAGCTTGATCGCGACCTTGCGCCCGAGCTGGGTATCCGTGGCGAGGAACACCTCACCCATGCCGCCGCTGCCGAGCGAGTCGCCCAGCAGGTACTTGCCGATCCGCGGCGCCTGCGAGGACTGCGACGCGGCGGGCTCTCCCAGCAGCGCGGCGAAGGGCGTCGAGGTCTCGGCGAGGGCGAGGGCGCCGTGGCTGGTGGACTGCATGGTGTCGTCGATGCTCGCGGACATACACGGCAGTGCGGGGCCAGACCCGCGGCGATCAAACTCCGGTGCGAGCCTGGTTCGCGGCGCTTCCCGGGCCCGTCAGCGCGTGAGTGGTCCGCCACGGGTGGCGGTGACCAGCGCCGCGGCTCGTGCGACCATGTTGGTGTGCCCCGTTCTCTCGCCCCATGGAGCTCCGTCGCCGTATTCCTGGCGTACAGCGCCTGTACCGACCCGAGTGGCCGGGACACCGCGGGCCCGGGCTCCGGGATCACGTCGCTGAGCGGCGCGGCGAGCTCGGGTGAGACAGCAGCGAGCGCGACCGGCACTGCGAGCGACAGCGCCACCGACAACGCCACGGACGTCACCGCCACCGCCACGGGGGCCACCGCCAGCGCCACGACGCAGGCGCCGACCGCGACCGGCGAGGACACCAGCGATCGGCCGCAGATCGACTGCCAGCGAGTTCCGGACGACCCTGCGTGCGACTGCGACGCCAAGCTCGGGGACGACTATCAGCTCGGCCCGTGCGCCCCCGCCTGCCAGGACCAGACCTGGCGATATGTGCTGTGGGTGACCAACTACAACGTGGCTGGCACGCTCGGCTATGGCGAGCACCAGGGTTTGGCGATCCTCGGTACGCACTATCGTTACGATCGCCGGTACGCCCCGGAGCACGGCATCGACGCTCCGTGGCGCGTCGGCGGCGCGCTGTGGGCCGTCGGCGCCGCGGTGTCGACCACCGAGCAGTTTCGCGCGCGGACCACGGCCCCGGGCGGCGAGCTCTACGAGCCCTCGGTCGAGATGCCCGGCGACGCGGACGACCTGTTCGCCGGCGAGACCTCGCCGCTGACGCCCGTGCTCGCCGCGCACCCGGTGGTCGACGCGGCCGCGCTGTGCGAGCTGCCGGCGTCGGTGCTCGACCGGCGCATGTACAACCACGGCCGCACGCTCGCCGAGGACGTCCCGAACCACGCGTGGGACAGCTTCTTCGCGCGTCGGGAGCTGATCCCGCTGCAGATGCTGGCGGCCACCGAGGTCGCGCGCCGACGCGACGGCACGACCGAGGGCACCGGGACCGCCAGCGAGGTCGAGCAGTGCCTGGAGACGATCCGCGACGGCTTCTGCGATTCACAGTGCGGCAATTGCAGCTATGTGCTGTCGACCGGCTTCGGCCTGCCGCTGTCGTCGACACCGGATAATCAGATCGACGATATCCCCAAGGGGACAAGTGGCCCCTATCAGGAGGGACCCTTCGGCGCGCCGGTCAACGCGCGGACCAACTTCAGCCGGCTCGAGGACGGGCGGATCGTCTGGTACGTCGGCGGCAGCTCGTTCGGGCGCGAGGAGGAGGTCGCCAAGTACGTCCCGGCGATGTGGCCCGATCCCGACCTCGTCACCCTCGACACCGCGTCGTTCGTGAGCGTGGTCGGTCCGCTGGGACCGGGCCAGCAGGTGCCGGACGAATACGACGATGCATTCACCCACTGCGTCGACCCCGACGCGTTCATCGCCTCGCAGAGCCCGATCCTCACCACGTCGTTCATCAGCGGCCGCTGGGGGCATAACTCTAATTCCGACGCGCAGGCGGACCTCGTGCAATTCCTCGACTGCGCTGACGCCCCCGTCCCCGCCGCCGACCCGCTGTGGTGGAATGACAACGCGTGCCTCGCGTGCGGGGAGCCGCGCCTGGGCCCCACCGACGTCCCCACCCAGGCCCCGTGCCAGGACCTGACCCACACCGCCACGAGCTACTGGGAGGAGGCCCCCGGCGCGCACGACGTCGACGACCTCGACCTCGGTCGCTATACCGCCGTCGGACCCGAGCGCGTCCCGGCCGCACATATGTCCGGCGTGCCCGACCCCGTGTGCGCATTCAGCAGCGAGCCGGTGCTGGGGATATAGCGAGCTTTGGCCGTGGACCGCCGCCGCGGGCTCACAGCCACGCGTACGCGCGGCGCAAGATCTCGCGGCCATTGTCCGGGATGATCGGTCCGTGCGAGAGCACGATGCGATCGAAGTCCCAGGCCAGCATGCGCCCGATCTGTTCGCGGGCCGCGGGGCGGTCGCGCATCATGATGTGCTCGAGCCACGTCGCGCCCGGCGCACGGTTGGCCAACAAGAACGCGACCAGGCGGGTGAGCGGCGAGGCGTGCCTGGCGAGGTTGAACACCGCGTCGGCGCAGATCAACGTGCGGCTGTCCGGGTGGTGGAACACCACCTCGTTCTCCATGGTCCGCGCGGCGAAGAACACCTGGTCGAGCGCACCGGCCCACTCGGGCTCGGGCGTGTCGCCGAGCACCCGATCCCAGCGCAGGTCTCGGCGCTTCTTCTCGAGCCCTGGGCAGGCGCACACGATCGCCTGCGGGTGCGCGTCGACCCACGACTGC
>Ga0105046_10005274_pt1 | contig 20462 bp, 18 predicted proteins | sample MAT03_FD_78385 | JGI IMG/M metagenome (GOLD analysis project Ga0105046, IMG submission 78385) | Freshwater microbial communities from Lake Fryxell liftoff mats and glacier meltwater in Antarctica - MAT-03 (megahit assembly) | ecosystem: Environmental > Aquatic > Freshwater > Ice > Liftoff...
AGCGAGGGCAGACAAACCCGTCGGGCCAGCGCGCAGCGGCGACCGCTGCCTCACACTGCGCCTGTGTGGCGTCACGCTGCATGAACTCGAACATCGACAAACCCGGTTGGAACTGCACACGATTGATCGGCATCACGGATCTCCGTTGGTGGAGACCCCATCGTTCATCCTCTATGGCTCACCGAGTGAGCTACCGGAGGTGCGTTGCTGATCAGGACAATCTTTATCCCGTCCAATCGATTGCGTCGCATCGGTCGTTTCTGTAACCTCTTTTCAAGTTGCGGTCACCACCCGTGGCGGACCAACGTACCCCAGATGCGGCGCACCGGCGCTGCACCTTCCCCCTGGAGAATCTCATGGCGAACAGCACACCCGCACGGCGCTGGATCAACGGCGAATGGGTCGCCGGCGGCCGGTTCGGGAATCGATCGACCCGGTCACCTCGCGCGTCATCGGCGCCCATCACGACGGTGGGCACGAAGAAGCCGTCATGGCCATCGAAACCGCCAGGCAGGCCTTCGCCCGCAGCACCTGGCGCAGCGACAAGCAGTTCCGCGCCGACGTGATCGAGCGCATGGCCGCCAAGTTTGATGAATACGCCGAGCGCCCGATCGCGCTGCTGGGCCTGGAAAACGGGAAGGTCACGCCCGAGGCGACCTTCGAGATCCGCCTGTGCGCGCCCAAGATGCGCCACGGCGCGGCGCTGGCCCGTATGCTGCTGGGCAACGCCGCGGTGCCGCGACCGGGCCAGATGTCGCTGGCCATGCGCGAAGCCGTGGGCGTCGTCGACATAGCGACCCACAGCCGCCGTTCGCCGTGCCGAATTTGATGCTCTAAAACTGTCGTTCCTCGGAAGACTCGAAGTGGGTCCGCGTCAACTCGATCGGAGGTGCTCAAGCGACATCGTCCTCTGGACTCTCAGGCCATCCCTCTGGACTGCTTGCTATAGCCTCGAAGTAGCGCAGAGGGTGGCATCCAATCGAAATCTCCTGGAGCGGCAACGGTCGACGCCTATGATGAATCGAATGTGTGCCGCGCCGTCTGACCTGTTGCCTACGCTCGGCAAGATGCGGAGCCCCCGGCTTTGCCGTTCCATCTTGCGTGACCGTCTGTTCACCGAGCTCGACGGCACTGAGTCCGTGCCGGGCTTGTGGATAGCCGCGCCCGCAGGGTTCGGAAAGTCCACGCTGATAGCCACCTACCTGGAAGCGCGGGCGCTCAAGTCGGCTTGGTTGCAGCTCGATGCCGGCGATGCCGACCCCGCCACCTTCGCGCACTTTCTCGGCGAATGCGCCGCATCGCTGGCGCCTCGCAAGCCACTCCAGCTGCCCTTGCCGACCGCCGACGATCTGCGGGATGTGCCGGCCTTCATCCGCCGCTGCTTCCGGCGCTTGGCGCTGGCGCTGGACGGGCCTTGGATGCTGGTGCTGGACAACATCCAGGAGCTCGACAGCATGCCCAGCTTGCATGCGGGAATGGCCGCCGCGCTCAGCGAGGTGCCCGACGGTTGCCGGCTCATTGCCATCAGTCGCGAGCCCCCACCGGCGGAATATGCCCGTGCTCTGGCCGGTCAGCAGCTGGTTTGCATCCATGCCAGTGCCTTGCGATTCACGCCAACCGAGACCCAGGCATTGCTTGATCTGCACGATCGGCCCTGGTCGGCCAAGGCCCTGTGCGAAACCACCGATGGCTGGGCGGCGGCCATGATCCTGATGCTGGCCGCACGCAGCGAGCTGGCCTCGCCACATGCTGCGGGCGTCGGCAGCGCCCCGAAGATGGTGTTCGACCTGTTCGCCGGTGAAGTGATGGATTCCTTCGCGCCCTGGCAGCGTCACGCGCTGATGCGCACGGCGTTTCTGCCGAGCGTCACGGCGGCGATGGCCGCGGCGGTCAGTGGCGAGTCGCGCGCCGAAACGCTGCTCGAGGACCTGGCGCGCCGCAGCTTGTTCACCGACCGCCGTGGGGACGCGCCAGCGGTCTACACCTTCCACGCGCTGTTCGGCGAATACCTGCGCACGAGGGCTGCGGCCGAGTTCTCCTCCGATGCTCTGCGCGCGCTGCGACTTGAGGCGGCGCGCCTTCTCACCTCCGCTGGCCATGCGGACGCGGCTCTCGGACAGCTCGTCGAAGCCCAAGAGTGGGCAAAGGCCTTGCAGTTGCTCGCTTCGCACGCCGGGGAATTCGTGGCCCAGGGGCGCTCGACCATCGTCCGCCAAGTGGTGTCCGCCATGCCGGAGCCCTGGCGCAGCGCGCCGCAAGCCTGCTATTGGTTTGGCTTCTGCAACCTGGCCATCGATCCCGACGCTGCCCTCGGCCAATTGCAGCAGGCGCACGACGGCTACCTCGCATTGGGGGACGAGCACGGCGCGTTCGAGGCCGCCGCCGCAGCGGCCGATGCGATCATCTTCCGCGGCGCGAACTACGACGCGTTGGCACCTTGGCTGCCCTTGCTGGAGAGGCTGACGCCGGGCTACCTGGCGTCTCGCGACGCGGCGCTGGATCTTCGCGTTCTGCCGGGCCTGCTGGCCGCGTTTGTCCACCGGGACCCGGGTCACGCACTGACCGCGCCGCTGGCCGACGCAGCCGAACACATGCTCGATGAACCACTGGGAGCCACCCAGCGCATTCTTCTCGGCAGCCTGGCCCTATACCTCTTGTGGACGGGACAGACACCGCGCCTGGACCGCATCCTCGCAAAGATCGACCGCATGTGCACGGGCCAGGACGCCGCACCCGCCACGCTGCTGCGCTGGTATGGCGTGGGCGTGCTCGTGCGCTCGCTGCTCGGCCGTGTGGACGAGGCGATGGACTGCGCAACGCGCGCGCTGGCGCTCGCGCAAAAAGGACCCGCACCGATGCGCGTGAAGGCGCATCTGTTGGTGGTGCTGGCTGCCGAGTCGGCGCGCGATGCCGAGCTCGCGCGGAGCCACTTGGCCGAGTCGGCGGGCCTGCTGGCGGCGGGCAGCCCGGTCGACGTGACGACCTACGAGTTCCAGCGCGGCCTGCTGATGCTGCTGGACAAGGACTGGCATGCCGCCGCCCAGTTGATGCGCTCGGCCGTGACCAGCGGCCGCGACAGTGGTTGGCCGCTGCGCGAGCACATTGCCTTGATCGGACAGGCCTTGGCCGCGACGCAGGTCGACAGTTTCGACGAAGCCGAGACGGCCCTGAGAGCGGTCTTCGAGCATCGTTTCTATGTCGTCTGCCGATGGCACCACTGGATCGCTGCCCTTGTCGAAGCCAATCTTGCTGACAGGCGAGGCGATGAACCCCGCGCCGTGGCGGCCTTGAGGCGCGGTTTGGGCATCGGCAAAGCTTGCGGGTTCGACTTCGGTCCGATGCCTTATTGCTGCGGCGACATGATGTCGCGCCTGGCTGCGCTGGCTTTGAAGCACGACGTCGACACGCCGTTCGTGCAGACGATGGTGCGCCGTCATGCGCTGGCGGCCCCGCCCGGCGCACCCGTCACCTGGCCCTGGCCGGTGCGCATTCGCACGCTGGGCGCATTCAGCATCGAGCGCGAGGACGGTCCAGCGCAGGCGTCGCGCAAGGAGAGTCGCAAGCCACTGGATCTGCTGAAGCTGCTGGTGGCCCTGGGCGGTGAGAACGTGCCGGTCGGGCGGCTGTGCGCGGCATTGTGGCCCGAGGCCATTGGCGATGCGGCACGAAACTCCTTCGACAACACCTTGCACCGGCTCAGGAAGCTGCTGGGTGGCGATGGGCGCCTCACGCTGCGCGCCGGCAGCCTCAGCCTGGACGCCGCCAGTTGCTGGACCGATGTCACTGCGCTCACCGACTGCCTTTCCGCGCCGCCGGTGGTCGGTCCAGGCGGCGACCCGGACCCGGTCACCGCCTGGATCGACGCGCTACTGGCCTTATACCAGGGGCCCTTTCTCACCGGCGAGGAAGAGCTGACCGACGTGCTCGTCGCCCGCGAACGCATCGAGGCGCGCGTTACGCGGCAGGTGGCTGCGCTCGGGGACCAGCTCCAGTCCACTTACCAGCATGCGGCAGCGGTGCGTCTGTACCAGCGCCTCGTCGAGCAGCAGCCCCTGGCCGAGGAGATGGTGCGAAGGCTGATGACCTGCCTGCTGCATCTGGGCCAGCGTGCCGAAGCATTGGCCGCCTACCGGCGCTGCCGCCAGCAGTTGTCGGTGGTTCTGGGCGTTCGGCCGGCGGCCGAAACAGAAGGCTTGGCCGCCCGACTTCGCAATCTCTAAGCGATTTCTAGGAGCCGTCTTTTTAGTCTTCTCTCCATGGGCGCACCGCAGGGGGCGCCCGCCGCGAGGCGACTTGCCAGGGGTCTGCTGCCGTCAGGCGCAAGTTGCAGCCTCAGTCTCGCGGTTCCGTGCCGTCATGGTGGAGTGGAGCTTGGAATGCGGAACAGAACGCTCGCGTTGACGCTGACTCTGGTGTCGTGGGCCGCCTTGGCCCAAAGTCCGGTCGAGACCGACGGAGACAAGTACAAGGTGGTGATGGAAAACGAGCAAGTGCGCGTGCTCGAGTATCGGGACATGCCGGGCGAGAAGACCCACCAGCACCAACATCCCGCCTTCGTCCTGTACGCCGTCTCGGCGTTCAAGCGCAAGATCAATCTGCCCGATGGCAAGGTACTGATGCGCGAGTTCAAGGCCGGCGACGTGATGTATTCGCCAGCACAGGAACACATCGGCGAGAACGTCGGCTCGACGCCGACCCACGTCATCATGGTCGAGCTCAAGACGGCGGTGAAGCCGTGATGGCGGGCGCCGCGAGCCTCCAGCGCACGGACGCCACTCCAGCGCTCAGCGGCCGACTGGCGGCGCCGACCGTGGTCCTGCGCGAGCCGGCAGTGACCGGCATGCCGACGAGTGCCACGCAGGAGATCCGCGTGCTCACGGCCTGCTTCGGCCCCGGCGCCCGTACAGTGTTCCACCGTCACCGCTCGCCAGCGACCGTGTATGTTCTGGGCGGGCACTTCACGCTGGAAATCGAGGGGCGTGCCCCGCTCGTCATCGCACCCGGGCAAGCCTTTGTCGAGCCGCCGGGGCTCGCGCACACCGGCTTCAACCGCAGCGCCACCGAGCAGCTGCGGGTGGTGGTGTTTTACGTCAGCGAGCCCGAGACGCCCTTCCTGGACCCTTTGAGCGGCTTGGGCTGGCACGCTTGAAGATGGCGTCCCCCCTTTCGGCGCGGGTCTCAGCGCCCGTGAACAGCAAACTGGCCACCCCAACCGCAGTCGTCACCAACGAGGCATTCATGTTCGATTCATCAGCGCGGCTCGTTCACTCGATGGCCCTCTTGGGCGTTTCACTCGCGGCGATCAGCCTGTGTCCGCCGGCGTCAGCCGCTTCTTTGGACGCTTATGCGGGTGTCATCGGTGGTTCAGGCATTGGCACGGTACCGGGAGGCTGCAGCAATGCGCCGCCCCCAGCGCTGAGCTTCTTCAGCTTCACAGGCACGGCATGGCCGGTGGAGGGCATTGCCGCCTGCGGTTACAGCGGCAGCCTGGATCAGGTGTCCGCCCCGACCGGGCCGCTGGGCCTGAGCAAGAGCCTGGCGCCAGTGTCGCTGGGGAGTTCCCCCGGCAGCGGCACTTTCGAGGGCACCGCCCAGTCGGTTGCCAATTACGGTCGCCTTGGCGCCGCAGCACACGCCTTCATCGGTACCGGGCGGCCCGGCGGCAATACCCAATTCCAGTCCATTGCTGCAGCCAAATTCTCCGACACCTTGATCGCCAGCAGCCCCTTGGTGGCTGCGACCAGCGCCGGGTTTGTGAGCTACCAGTTCAGTGTCGACGGGAGCTTGACTGCGTTGGGAGCCCCAGAGGCGTTTTACTTTGGCGAGACGTACATGGCACTGGACCTGCAGCACCAGGGCGGGCCGACGTACGAATTGATGAATGCGACTGTACGCCGCGGCGGCATCGGCACTATTTCGAACCGGCCACTGCCAGCGGGCTGGACCACCAGCGAAGGCAGCTTGATCGGTGGCAGCACCGTCTACGCGCGCGACTTTCCCATGGTGTGGGGGCAGCCCTGGGACGTGGAGGTGGGCCTGGTGGCCTGGGCCTATGGCACCGCGGACAGCAACTTCCTCAGCACCGCCAAGCTGACCGGCTTGACCCTGTATGACGAAAACCACAATCTTGTATCGGAGTTCAGCCTGAGCGCCGTATCTGGCACCAACTACGTCAATGCCGTGCCGGAGCCGCAAACGTGGGCACTGTGGCTGTTGGGTCTGACCCTGCTCGGTGGGCGAGGCTCCCATCGCGTCTCACGCCGGTAGGATAGCCGTCCCCGGCTGCAGCCGACCCTTCGATTCTGCGGTAAAACGAGTCCTCATCGGATTCGTCCAGGCCCTTTGGAACGGAAAAGTCGGGATATGACGGCCCCTTGGCTCGTAGCTGCGATGAGCCACCTGCGGCGGGGACCGCTGTCACTCAATGACTGCAGGCGGCATCCCTGGTTTTGATGAAGCGTGCGTCACGCCGTCGCCGCTGCCGAACCGGGTGACCATCGGCCAGCCCCGACCCTGAACCGAAATTCGCGGTTCTGAAGTCGTCGCTCCGAAGTGGGCGATCGGAGGCGAGCCGGACCGATGCCGGGAAGGAGACGACGCAACCGAGCGACCACTCGAGTGATGAGGCCTGGAGCGCACACTGAGCCGTGGAAAGTCCCGGTCATCAGCTACCGCTGCCTTCGGTCCGCGCGCCCGTCAAAAGATCCTGACCGTGCACGGCGCGATGCTCCGCACGGCGGCACTGCGGCAACCCCTGTGCGCCAACTGACCCATGAGACCGGGCTTGTTGGTGCCTATGCTTCATTGGGCCATTTCAACGAGTCGCGCCGCGAGTCCGTGGGCAGTCAAGTTCGTGTCAGGGCACGGAGTCTGGCCTTGGGCCATGGTTCAACGGAACCTCGGTGGCTCAAGGTCTGGCCAGCGCTGACATCGTGATCTTGGGATACGCGGAGCGCCGGGCTCGGCGATACTTTGTAGCAGGGCCACACGGCATAAGTCAGTCCATGGAGCATCGGTGACGCAGTCACGCTGGGCGACGCCCAGCCGCATGCGGCGCTGGTCTCGCTCAACTACGTTTAGCCCTACACCGAACCGCGCAAGCCAGCCACCAGTTTCGGCGCCGGCCTGCTGGAGTTGCACCGCGCGCTGAGTGTCGACCTTGAGTGGCTGCGCGAGCACACCCGGCTCCTGCAGCGATCCGGCGAGTGGGAGGTGGCGGGGAGGCCGGCGATCCGCCTGCTGTCGGGCGCCGAAGTCGAGGCATAGAAGGACTGGGCCGTTACCGTCGCGCCTGAAGCGGTGCGTCACCGTCCCGCCGAAGCTCTCGAGGCCTCGCTCGATGACCGGCATCAGCCCACACATGCGCTTCTCTCCGCGAGTTTGCTGCAAAGCGGTAGCAGCGTCGCGCAGGTGGCGACCAGCAGTAGAGGTGGAACGATGACCTTCATAAGTAGCAACTCCTGGATATAGACGTGAGGCCACTCTGCGAGGCATCTGATGTCAGTTCGCTGGCGAACGTTGAAGCCTGCAGGCTGACCCCAGCCTCGGTCAGGCGTACGATTAACCGCTTTCCGGCCTGCCAAGCTGGCTTGGTTCCGACTGCAACGGGTCGTAAGCCGGTAGCTGTTCCTGTTCGCTTGAACGCCAACCCGCAGGAAATTCGCTGTGGGCTTCGCGCAAGGCCCGGCGCGGCGTATGGCTCCGCGATATTCAACTCGCTGTCGACCCAGGCTATCGGGCCGGGACGCGCACAATCTTCTGACTCAGCCCGGCAGCATCAGCAGGCGCGGCCGGTCTAGCGTGTGGATGTCGCAATCCACGGCGCTGGCCCGCCGCTCCAACACCACGTAGTCGCCCGCGTCCACCGCCAGCAACCCGTGATGCCAGGTGCCGGGAGACAGGCAGACGCCCTGTTCACCATCGGTGATGAAGGCCCGCAGATCATCGGTTCCAGGTGCCGAGCCAGCGGCCGCCACGACGACGACAAGACGCCGAGCTCCCAACGGCACGAAGCTCTGGCTGCCGAGTGCGTGGCGCTCCATTTCGCGCAAGGTGAACGGGAAGCTACGCGCGCTGGCACGGCTCACGCTGAGCACCGGTCGGCCTCCGTCGTGCGTGAGCTTGAGGTCGGCCAACAGCTCGAAGCGTTCCGCCGTGCCTTCGTTGATCAGGGTGCCGCCATTGGCGGGCGCAACGATCACGGTGCCGTAAGGCGAAAATGCCGCTGCTGTCAGCGGCTGCGCCAGCAGCACGCCCGTAGCCTCACATGCCTGCATAGTTGGGCCCGCCGCCGCCCTCGGGCGTGACCCAGATGATGTTCTGCGTCGGGTCCTTGATGTCGCAGGTCTTGCAGTGCACGCAGTTCTGCGCGTTGATCTGCAGGCGGTCGGTGCCGGCGCTGTCCTGCACGTACTCGTAGACGCCGGCCGGGCAGTAGCGGGCCTCCGGGCCCGCGTAACGCGCCAGGTTGAAGGCGACCGGCACGGCGGCATCTTTCAGCGTCAGGTGCGCGGGCTGGTTTTCCTCGTGGTTGGTGTTGCTGATGAACACCGACGAGAGTTTGTCGAAGCTGATCTTGCCGTCGGGCTTCGGGTAACGGATTCGTTCGACCTGGGCCGCCGCATGCAGCCGCGCATGGTCGGGCGTATGGCGGTGGATCGTCCACGGCGGGCTCTTGATGCCCAGCCTGGGCAGCAGCCATTGTTCGACGCCCGTCATCAGTGTGCCCACCGTGTTGCCCTGCTTGAACCACTGCTTGAAGTTGCGCGTGGACTTCAACTCGGCGTGCAGCCAGCTCTTTTCAAACGCTTCCGGGTAGGCCGTCAGCTCGTCGGCGGCGCGGCCCGATTGCAGTGCGTCGAAGGCCGCCTCGGCCGCCAGCATGCCGGTCTTGATCGCCGCATGGCTGCCCTTGATGCGCGCCGCGTTCAGCGTGCCGGCGTCGCAGCCCACCAGCGCGCCGCCCGGGAACACCAGTTTGGGCAGGCTCAGTAGCCCGCCGGCGGTGATGGCGCGCGCGCCGTAGCCGATGCGCTTGCCACCCTCGATGTGCTTGCGCACGCTGGGGTGCGTCTTCCAGCGCTGCATCTCATCGAAAGGGCTGATCCAGGGATTCTGGTAGTCCAGCCCGACCACATAGCCCAGCGTGACCTTGTTGCCTTCCAGGTGGTAGAGAAAACCGCCGCCATAGGTGTGCTCGTCCATCGGCCAACCGGCGGTGTGCACCACCAGGCCGGGGCGCGCCTGCCCTTCAGGAACTTCCCACAGCTCCTTGATGCCGAGCGCGTAACTCTGCGGGTCACGCCCTTCGGCGAGCTTGAAGCGTTCGATCAATTGTTTGCCCAGGTGGCCGCGCGAGCCTTCGGCGAACACCGTGTACTTGCCCAGCAGTTCCATGCCGAGCTGGAAGCCCGCATGCGGCTGGCCGTCCTTGCCCACGCCCAGGTTGCCGGTGGCCACGCCGCGAACCTCGCCGGCCTCGCCGTACAGCACTTCGGCGGCGCTGAAGCCGGGGAAGATCTCCACGCCCAGAGCCTCGGCCTGTTCGGCCAGCCACTTGCTGAAGGCGCCCAGACTGATGACGTAATTGCCGTGGTTGTGCAGGCAGCCCGGGATCAGCCACTGCGGCGTGTCGCGTGCGTGGTCTTCGCCCAGGAACAGCACTTCGTCGGCCGTCACCGGCTGGTTCAGAGGGGCGCCGCGTTCCTTCCAGTCAGGGAAAAGTTCGGTCAGGGCGATGGGATCCATCACCGCGCCGCTGAGGATGTGGGCGCCGGGCTCGGACCCTTTTTCCAGCACCACCACCGAGAGATCGGCGCCCTTGGCCGAGGCCAGTTGCTTGAGGCGGATCGCGGTGGCCAGGCCGGCCGGGCCGCCGCCGACCACCACGACGTCGTACTCCATGGTGTCCCGCGGGCCGTACTGTGTGAGGATCTCTGACGGGGTCATCGGGGGTCTCCGGAATTGGGGGCTTCAGCGGCTGAAAATTGCCCTGCATTCTATCTGGTGGGGGTAAAAAATAGTACGACCGTGCTTTTATGGGCAAACCTGTTGACCGATCACCAACTCTGCCTCGAGAGCCGCCACCGCCGGTGAGGCCCTGAGCCCCGGAGATTCGATGCCGAGCAGTTGCACCACACCTTCGCAGCCGTGGTCGGCCGGCCCGCTGAACTTGGGCCGCACGCCGGTGTAGGCCGGTTGCAGGGCGCCGGCGGGCAGCGCGGCCCAGTAGCGGCGGATGTCGGTCTCGAAGCCGTCGCGCCGTGATTCGTCGACACGGTAGTCCAGCGTGGCTTCGGCGGTGCCGGCCGGCAGCCATTGCACGTCGGGCCCGAAGCGCGCCTGGCCGGACAGGTCCAGCGTCAGGTGCATGCCCAGCCCGCCGTCCACCGGCATCGGATAGATCAGCCGCGAAAACGGCGAGCGGCCGGTCAGCGCGAAATAGTGACCCTTGGCCAGATGCTGCGCCGGAATGGCGGCCACCGGAAAGTCCTGCATGCGCCCCGCCACCGCCTGCGCGCCGGGCCCGACGGCGTTGATCAGCCAGCGGCAGGACATCTCGAAAGGCTCGGCGCCACCGGTGTGCAGCAGCCAGCGCTTGCCATCGCGCCGTGCGCTCTCGAAGGGCGACAACAAGACCAGCAAGGCGCCGGCCCGTTCGGCGTCGCCGAGCAGCGAGGTCATCAGGCCATGGCTGTCGACGATGCCGCTGCTGGGAGAGTGCATCGCGGCCACGCAGGCCAGTGCCGGCTCCATCTCGCGGGCCTGTTCGGCGCTGATGCGGCGCAGCTCAGTCGCGCCGTTGGCCAGGCCGTGGCGCAGCAGGGCGTCGAGCCGGGGCAGTTCGGCCGCGATCGTGGCGTCCAGCAGCTTGCCGCAGCGTCGATGCGCCACCTGGCGTGCCTCGCAATACTCGTAGAGCAAACTGCAGCCCCCACGCAAAGGCGCGATTTCAGGCTGCCCGCCGGGTAGTAGAGACCGGCGTGCACGACTTCGCTGTTGCGCGCCGAGACGCCGTTGCCCCAGGCCGCCTCACGCTCGATGACGAGCACCGCGAGGCCGGCCATCGCCAGCGCTCGGGCAATGGCCAGGCCGCTGATTCCGGCGCCGATGACGACTGCATCTGCATGGTCCATTGCGCCTTATTCTGGGCGCGGTGGCCCCGGGGCTGCGTGCTATCGTGAATCGGGGAAACTGCCCGCAGGAGAAAAGACCATGGCCTATGAAATCGACTTGTCCGGACGCGTGGCGCTGGTCACCGGCGCGTCCAGTGGGCTGGGCGCGCAGTTCGCCCGCACTCTGGCCCGGGCCGGCGCCGGCGTGGTGCTGGCCGCACGCCGCACCGAGCGGCTGAAGACGCTGCGCGCCGAGATCGAGAGCGAAGGCGGCGACGCTCACGTGGTGAGCCTGGACGTGACCGACCACGACAGCATCAAGGCCGCCGTGGCGCATGCCGAGACCGAAATGGGCGTGATCGACATCCTGGTCAACAACTCGGGCGTCAGCGCCACGCAGAAGCTGACCGACGTCACGCCCGACGACTACGATCACATCATGGACACCAACACGCGCGGCGCGTTCTTCGTCGCCCAGGAGGTCGGTAAACGCATGATTGCACGTTCCAAAGGCCAGGCGCCGGGCACCTACACGGGTGGGCGCATCGTCAACATCGCGTCGATGGCCGGGCTGCGCGTGCTCGGGCAGATCGGCGTCTACGCGATGAGCAAGGCCGCCGTGGTGCACATGACCCGCGCGATGGCACTGGAATGGGGTCGCTACGGCATCAACGTGAACGCGCTGTGCCCGGGCTACATAGACACCGACATCAACCACCACCACTGGCAGACCGAGTCGGGCCAGAAACTGGTGCAGATGCTGCCGCGCAAGCGCGTGGGCAAGCCGCAGGACCTGGACGCGGTGCTGATGATGCTGTGCTCGAACGAGAGTCATTTCATCAACGGCGCCATCATTTCGGCCGACGACGGTTTCGGCGTCTGACGACGATGAGAATGTTGTCCCCGCTGGAAGCGCGTGTGCTGGCCGTGCTGGTCGAAAAGCAGCACACGGTGCCCGACACCTATCCGCTGTCGATGAATTCGCTGACCGCCGGCTGCAACCAGAAGACGGCCCGAAACCCGGTGATCGAGGCGGAGGACGCCGAGGTGCTGGGCGCCATCGACAGCCTGAAGGCGCAGAGCCTGGTCTTCGAAGGTTCGGGCTCGCGCGTGGTGCGCTACGAGCACAACATGGGCCGCGTGCTCAACGTGCCCGCCGCCCCGGTGGCGCTGCTCACGGTGCTGATGCTGCGCGGCCCGCAGACGGCGGCCGAACTGCGCCTGAACAGCGAACGGCTGCACAAGTTCGCCGACATCTCTTCGGTCGAAGGTTTCCTGGAGGAACTGGCCGAACGCTACCCGGCGCGCGTGGTGAAGCTGGCCCGCGCCCCCGGCGCCCGCGAGGCGCGCTGGGCGCATCTGCTGTGCGGCGAGGTGGCCGAACCGGTGTGGGTGGCTCCCGTGGCGGGGACGATGAGCGAGGGCGGAGGAGCCTCGGTCTCGCTGGGTGAACTGGCGGCGCTGAAGGCCGAGCAACTGCGCCTGGCCGCCGAGGTGGCCGAGCTGCGCACGCTGGTGCAGCGGCTGGCTGGCGAACTGGGTGTGACGATGGCGAGCGACCCCGCAGCCCGAACCTGAGAGGCACCCGGATGCGTTTCACCCTGCCCGAAAAGAAGAAGTTCACCCATCAGATGGTGATCCCCATTCGTTGGGGCGACATGGACGCCATGGGCCATGTGAACAACACGATCTACTTCCGCTACCTCGAGATCGTTCGCCTGGAATGGCTGTACCAGATCGGCGGCGCGCCCGCCCCGCAGGGCAGCGGACCGGTGATCGTGAATGCGTTCTGCAACTTCCTTCGCCAGCTCGAATTTCCAGGCGACTTGCTGGCCAGGCATTACATCAGCGACCCCGGCCGCAGCAGCTTCAACACCTGGATCACGCTGGAACGGTTGGACCATCCCGGCGTGATCTACGCCGAAGGCGGCGCCAAGACGGTATGGACCGACTTCAACGCGCAGAAGTCCGTGCCGCTGCCCGATGGGGTGCGGGCGCTTTTGTCGTGAGTCGTGACTGACTCCGCCGCCCCAAGCGTCAGCGACAGCGCAGCGCGCCGAGCCTGGGTGCACGAAGCGGTGCGTCGCATCGAGGCCGACTTCCAGCGCTCCAGCGACACCCACTTGATCCCGCTGCCGCTGCCCGGCTTCCCGGGCATCGCGCTGTACCTCAAGGACGAGTCCAGTCATCCGACTGGCAGCCTCAAGCACCGGCTGGCGCGCAGCCTCTTCCTGCACGCGCTGTGCAACGGCTGGCTGCGTGAAGGCGGCACGGTGGTCGAGGCATCCAGCGGCTCTACGGCCATCAGCGAGGCCTATTTCGCCCGCCTGCTCGGGCTGCCCTTCATCGCGGTGATGCCGCGCAGCACCAGCCCGCAGAAGATCGCAGCCATCGAATTCCAGGGCGGCCGCTGCCACCTGGTGGACGACCCGCATGCCATTTACGCCGAAAGCCAGCGTCTGGCCGGCGAGCAGCGTGGCCACTACATGGACCAGTTCACCTACGCCGAGCGGGCCACCGACTGGCGCGCCAACAACAACATCGCCGAGAGCATCTTCGTGCAGATGCGACGGGAGACCTATCCGTGCCCGGCGTGGATCGTCGCGAGCGCCGGCACCGGCGGCACCTTGGCCACACTGGGGCGTTTCGTTAAATACGGCAGGCACGACACGAGGGTCTGCGGCGCCGATGCCGAGCGCTCCGTGTTCTTCGATCATTTCGTCAGCGGCGACGCCACGCTGACGCTGAGCCACGGCTCCCGCATCGAAGGCATAGGCCGGCCGCGCGTGGAGGCGTCATTCGTGCCTGGCGTGCTCGATGCCATGGTCAAGGTGCCCGACCTCTGGAGCCTGGCGGCGATGCACGCGCTCAGCGTGCGCATGGGCAGACGTGTCGGCGGCTCGACGGGCACGAATCTGGTGGCCTCGCTGGCCTGCGCGCGCGCGATGGCCGCACGCGGCCAGTCGGGTGCCATCGTCACCTTGCTCTGCGATGACGGCGAGCGTTACCGGCACAGCTATTTCGACGACCGATGGCTGCTGGCACATGACCTGGACTGCGGCCCGGAGAGCGATGCAATCGAGACTCTGATGCAGCACGGCGAGTGGCCGGATGCGCTGAGGCGAAGCTGGCGGTTGGCCGGCGACCTGGCCTGAAGCCGGTCGCTCAGCGCCGCTTGGCGCCGCCGAGAAGGGAACCCAGCACGCCGCGTATCAGCTCGCGGCCTACCGCCGAGCCCATGCTGCGCACGGCCGACGAGGCCGCCGCCTCGGCCAGCCCGGCGCGGCGGCCGCCGCGCGGGCCTGTGCTGCCGAACATCATGTCCTTCAGGCTGCCCATCAGGCCGCCGTCGTATTCGGCCGATGCCGGCGCGCCGCCGCGCGTGGCGCCCGCCGCGCCCGTCCCGCCATTCCCGGCGGCCGCGGGCGCAGCGCCCGCGCCGGCAGCGGTGCGCCCCTTGATCATCTCGAAGGCCGACTCCCTGTCGAGCGTCTTCTCGTAGGTGCCCGCCACCAGCGAGCCATCCAGCAAAGCCTGGCGCTGGGCTGGTGTGATCGGCCCGATCTGGCTGCCCGGCGGCAACACGAAGACACGCTCGGTGACGCTGGGCCGGCCCTTGGCGTCGAGAAAGCTGATCAGCGCCTCGCCCACCGCGAGTTCCATGATGGCCGCACCCAAGTCGCCGATTTTCGGGTTGGGCCGCATGGTGTCGCCGGCCGCCTTCACGGCCTTCTGGTCACGCGGGGTGAAGGCGCGCAGCGCGTGCTGGATGCGGTTGCCGAGTTGCGCCAGCACGCTGTCGGGCACGTCCAGCGGGTTCTGCGTCACGAAATACACGCCCACGCCTTTGCTGCGCACCAGACGCACCACCAGTTCGATGCGTTCGACCAGCGCGGCAGGCGCGTCCTTGAAGAGCAGATGCGCTTCGTCGAAGAAGAACACCAGCTTGGGCTTGTCGAGGTCGCCCACCTCGGGCAGCATCTCGAACAGTTCGCTCAGCATCCACAGCAGGAAGGTGGCGTAGAGGCGGGGCGCGTTCATCAGCTTGTCGGCGGCGAGGATGTTGATGACACCCTGGCCGTCGATGGTCTGCATGAAGTCGCTGATGTCGAGCATCGGCTCGCCGAAAAACCGGTCGCCGCCCTGTTCATCGATCTGCAGCAGCCCGCGCTGGATGGCACCGATGCTCGCCGCGCTGACGTTGCCGTACTCCGTGGTGTAGGTCCTGGCGTTGTCGCCCACGTGCTGCAGCATCGTGCGCAGGTCCTTCATGTCGAGCAGCAGCAGGCCGTTGTCGTCGGCGATCTTGAAGACCAGGCTCAGCACGCCGGCCTGCGTGTCGTTCAGCGCCAGCATGCGGCTGAGCAGCAGCGGGCCCATGTCCGACACGGTGGCGCGCACCGGGTGGCCGGCCGCGCCGAACACATCCCACAGCGTGGTCGGGCAAGCGAAGGGCTCGGGCTCGGGCAGGCCGCGTTCCTTCAGGATGGCCGCCATCTTCGGCGCCACGCTGCCACGCTGGCTGATGCCGGTGAGGTCGCCCTTGACATCGGCCATGAAGACGGGCACGCCGATCTTGCTGAAGTTCTCGGCCAGCGTCTGCAGGCTGATGGTCTTGCCGGTGCCGGTGGCGCCGGTGATCAGGCCGTGCCGGTTGGCCAGCGCCGGCAGCAGTTCGCAGGAGACGTCGCCATGCATCGCGACGAGGATCGGTTCGGCCATGCGCAGCGCTCCAGTGGGTCAAAAGTAGAATCGCAGTCTATCCAAGAACGATCGAATCGATTTCGCCCGGTGTTTCACACCCGGGCTTCAGCATGCCCGGCGCCGCAGGCCCGGGTTTCCAGGGGAGCGACGGCATGGCCGGACATTCGAAGTGGGCCAATATCCAGCACCGCAAGGGCCGCCAGGACGAAAAGCGCGGCAAGGCCTGGACACGCGTCATCCGTGAAATCATGGTGGCGGCGCGGCTGGGCGGTGCCGATGTCAGCGCGAACCCGCGCCTGCGCCTGGCCATCGAGAAGGCGAAGGCCGTCAACCTGCCGGTAGAGACTGTCAAGCGCAACATCGACAAGGCCACCGGCAATCTCGAAGGTGTGAGCTATGAGGAAATCAGGTACGAGGGCTACGGCATCGGCGGCGCGGCCATCATCGTCGACACCATGACCGACAACAAGGTGCGCACCGTGGCCGAGGTGCGCCACGCCTTCAGCAAGTACGGCGGCAACATGGGCACCGAGGGCTCGGTGGCCTTTCAGTTCAGGCATTGCGGGCAGTTGATCTTCGCGCCCGGCACCTCGGAAGACAAGGTGATGGAAGTGGCACTGGAAGCCGGCGCCGACGACGTGGTGGTCGACGACGACGGCGCCGTCGAGGTGCTCTGCGCGGCGCTCGAATTCGAGGCCGTGAAGGCCGCTCTGGAAACCGCCGGGTTGCACCCCGAGGTGGCCGAGGTGACTATGCGCGCCGAAAACCCGGTCGAGGTGACCGGCGAAGACGCCGCGCGCATGCAGAAGTTGCTCGACGTGCTGGAAGACCTGGACGACGTGCAGGACGTCTTCCACAACGCGATCCTATGAACCCCCACGCTCACTCCGTTCGCTGCCCCCCGAGGGGGCTCTTGCAGCGGCCCGGCGAAGCCGGTTCCGCGCAAGGCCTTGATTGCTGCATGTTCGGCAGGCGGTCGTCATGAAAGTCCTCGTGATCGGCGGCGGCGGCCGTGAACATGCGCTGGCCTGGAAGCTGGCCCAGGCCGAACGGGTGCAGACCGTCTTCGTGGCGCCGGGCAACGGCGGCACCGCGGCCGACCCGCAACTGCACAACGTGCCATTGACCGACCCGGTGGCGCTGGCCGACTTCGCGGCCACCGAAAAGGTGGCGCTCACCGTGGTCGGCCCGGAAGCGCCGCTGGCTGCCGGCATCGTCGACCTCTTTCGCGCCCGGGGCTTGCGCATCTTCGGGCCGACGAAGGCTGCCGCGCAGCTGGAAAGCTCCAAGGCTTACGCCAAGGACTTCATGCAGCGCCACGGCATCCCGACCGCGCTGTACGCCACCTTCACCGACGCCGCCGCCGCTCACGCCCACGTGGCGTCGCACGGTGTGCCCATCGTCATCAAGGCCGACGGGCTGGCCGCCGGCAAGGGCGTGGTGGTGGCGACGACGCTGGACGAAGCGCATGCCGCCGTAAACCACATGCTGCTGGCCGACATGCCGGGTGCGCGTGTCGTCATCGAGGAATTCATGGCCGGCGAGGAAGCCAGCTTCATCGTGCTCTGCGACGGCACCCATGTGTTGCCGCTGGCCACCAGCCAGGATCACAAGCGCATCGGCGATGGCGACAGCGGTCCCAACACCGGCGGCATGGGCGCCTATTCGCCCGCGCCGGTGGTCACACCCAACGTGCATGCGCGTGTCATGCACGAGATCGTCAACCCCACGCTGGCCGGCATGGCGCGCGACGGCGTGCCCTTCACGGGCTTCCTTTACGCCGGCCTGATGATCGACGCGCAAGGCCGGCCGCGCACCGTCGAATTCAACTGCCGGCTCGGCGACCCCGAGGCGCAGGTCATCCTGATGCGCCTGAAGAGCGACCTCTTCGAGGTGCTGATGGCGGCCACCGAGGGCGCACTCGACAAGGTCGAACTGTTGTGGGACCGCCGCGTGGCGCTGGGCGTGGTGATGGCCGCCGCCGGCTACCCGGGCCCGGTGCGTGGCGGCGACATCATCGGCGGCCTGCCGCCCGGCCATGACGAAATGCACGTCTTCCACGCCGGCACCACGGCCACCGGGCAGGGCGTGGTGACGAGCGGCGGCCGCGTGCTGTGCGTCACCGCACTCGGCGAGTCGGTAAAACTGGCGCAGCAGCGCGCCTATGAGGCCCTGCAGGGCATCCACATCGACGGCGCACTCTGGCGGCGTGACATCGGCCACCGCGCGATCAAACCCACCCCCGAAGCGCCTTCGTCGCTTCCCCCTCAAGGGGGCGCCGCTGGCGGACCTGCGAAGCCGGTTCCGCGGCGGCCGCTTGATGGCTCCAACCACTGAAGCGCACATGATCGATACCCAGCCCGTTCGCGAATACCTGCTCGGTCTGCAAAGCCGCATCGTCGGCACTTTTCAGGCCGAGGACGGCAAGCCTTTCATCAGCGACGGCTGGACGCGCGAGCCCGGTGGCCGGCTCGAAGGCGATGGCCTCTCGCAGCTGGTCGAGGAAGGCAAGCTTCTGGAGCGCGGCGGCTGCAATTTCAGCCACGTGAAGGGCAAGACACTGCCGCCCTCGGCCACCCAGCACCGGCCCGAACTGGCCGGCGCGCCATTCGAGGCGATGGGTGTCTCGCTGGTCATGCACCCGCGCAATCCGTTCGTGCCCACCGTGCACCTGAACGTGCGCATGTTCGCCGCGCTGCCCGAAGGCAAGGAGCCGGTGGTCTGGTTCGGCGGCGGCATGGACCTCACGCCCTACTACGGCTTCGAGGAAGACGCGGCACACTTCCACCGCACCTGCCGCGACGCGCTGGCGCCGTTCGGCGACGACAAGTACCCGCGCTTCAAGCAATGGTGCGACGAGTACTTCTTCCTGAAGCACCGCGGCGAGCCGCGTGGCATCGGCGGGGTGTTCTTCGACGACTTCTCGGAGCTGGGCTTCGAGGGCAGTTTCGCGATGATGCGCGCCGTCGGCGATGCGTTCATCGGCGCCTACCTGCCCATCGTTCAGCGCCGCCGCGGCCTGCCGTATGGCGAGGCAGAGCGCGATTTCCAGGCGGTGCGGCGCGGCCGTTATGTCGAGTTCAACCTCGTCTTCGACCGTGGCACGCTGTTCGGCCTGCAGTCCGGCGGCCGCACCGAGAGCATCCTGATGAGCATGCCGCCGGTGGTGAAATGGCGCTACGACTGGAAGCCCGAGGCCGGCACGCCGGAAGCAAGGCTTTATTCCGACTTTCTGCGGCCGCGCGACTGGGCGGCGCTGCCTGAATGAGCGAGCCGCACAAGCGCATCGGGCTTTTCGGCGGCACGTTCGACCCCGTGCACAACGCGCACGTCGCGCTGGCAAAGGAGGCGCTCGCCACGCTCGGTCTGGACGAGTTGCGCTGGATTCCCGCCGGCCAGCCCTGGCAGAAAGCCGGCACCCTGACGGCCGCCGAACACCGCGAGGCGATGGTCCGACTGGTCATCGAAGGCGAGCCGCGCTTCAGCCTCGACCGCCGCGAACTGCTGCGCAACGGCCCCAGCTACACACTCGACACCGTGCGTGAACTGCGTGCCGAACTGCCCGGTGCCAGCTTCTTTCTGCTGATCGGCGCCGACCAGTACGGCACGCTGCACACCTGGCGGGGCTGGCCGGAACTGCTGGGCCGGGTGACGCTGGCAGTGGCCAACCGGCCCGGCTTCGCGCCGCCGGTGCACGCTGACGTGCTGCGCCATCCGCAACGCGTTGTGCCGCTGCCGATGCTCGAAATTTCTTCCACCGACATCCGCCGCCGCGTGGCGGCGGGCGAGGTGATCTCCGAACTGGTACCGCCCGCCGTGGCGCGCTATATTGCCCGGCATGGGCTGTATGTCTGATGCCACCTTTCATTTTCATGATCTGCAAATACACAAGCACGCCTGCGGGCGCTGCGGCCAGGAGCTGAATGGACATTCGTAAACTGCAACGCGCCATCGTCGATGGGCTCGAGGACGTGAAGGCACAGGGCATCGTCGTCTTCAACACGGAACATCTGTCGCCGCTGTTCGAACGCGTGATCATCGCGTCGGGCACGAGCAACCGGCAGACCAAGGCGCTGGCTTCCAGCGTGCGCGAAACCGTCAAGAAACAAGGCATGAACGTGCTGCGTACCGAGGGCGAGGAAAACGGTGAGTGGATCATCGTCGACTGCGGCGCCGCGGTGGCCCACATCATGCAGCCTGCCATCCGCGAGTACTACCACCTGGAGGAGATCTGGGGCGGCAAGGAAGTGCGCATGAAGCTCGGCGACAGCAAGGTCTCGCTGGTCAAGGCCAGCGAACCCGAGCCACCGGCCAGGCGCGGCGCCGCCGGCAAGGCCGCGCCGACCTCGGCAGCCGCACCCGCAGCCGCACCGGCCCGCAAGGCGGCGGCGAAGAAGGCCGCCGCCCCGCAGGTGCCGGCCCGCAAGGCCAGCGGCCGCGTCGGGCCGCGGCCGGCCATACCGGCGCCTGCGCCTGCGCCGGCACGCAAGGCTGTTGCACCTGCCAATAGGGCGGTTGCGTCACCCGCCGGCAAGACCGCTGCGCCGATGCGCAAGATCGTGGTGCCGGCCCGCAAGGCGGCGGCCGCTCCGGCCCGCAAGGCGCCCGCGCGGAAAACGGCCGTCCGCAAGACGGCCGTTCGCA
>Ga0105046_10005276_pt1 | contig 20460 bp, 18 predicted proteins | sample MAT03_FD_78385 | JGI IMG/M metagenome (GOLD analysis project Ga0105046, IMG submission 78385) | Freshwater microbial communities from Lake Fryxell liftoff mats and glacier meltwater in Antarctica - MAT-03 (megahit assembly) | ecosystem: Environmental > Aquatic > Freshwater > Ice > Liftoff...
CGATGCCCGAAGGCGAGAAATCGTGGTGGGAGACCGAGGACGAGCCCCGCATTGTCGAGCTACGCAAACTGCTCGATCATCTATTCGTGATGCGGCATGATGTCACGCGATTATCGCGTTACGAATTCCTTCCCCGCGGCGCCGTGTTGCGCGAAATGCCAACTTCCACACCGCTCTTGCGCTCGAACCGGGCATACTCGTCGGCGTACCGGACCGTGCTTTCGCACTTCAAGGCCTTCCGAGTTCGGCTTGGGGAAGATCATCTGCTGATGCGCGGGAAGTCGCTGCCGGTGCTCTACGAGTGGTGGTGCGTGCTTGAGGTTTTACGCGTCCTGCAGAGTTGTCTGACTCTATGCGAAAATCAGCCATCGGGACGCGGTTCTCCTTTCCGCCAACTTGAAGCCGAGCGCACGCGATTTGTGGTTGAGTTCGAGCCCGATCAGGCCGTCGACTTCGAGGATGATTCCGGTCGATTGGTGCGCCTGCGTTATGTGCCGAGTTACCGGCCGACTCAATCCAGTGGTGGGAGCGCCTATGGCTTGCTCGGGCTGGAAGAGGAACGCACGCCTGATCTTGCCATTGAGGTATTCTCATCGGGCGATCGCAGCGACAGCGTACCCGAGTTTATTATCGTGTTTGACGCCAAATATACGTCGCAGCCTCACGTTCGCAAGCTCGAGGAGGTGCGCTTGAAATACGGAAAGATCGGCCGTTTCGAGACCGGCCTCGTGCTCTCGCGACAAGTGTGGGCGCTCGTGCCGGCCGCGCCGTATCAACCGCACATCACGGGTCCCGAGTGGTCGGCAAATTGCACCGTCGACAATAGCGGCTTCTGGTCCGAGAACTACGACATGCAAAGCACCACGGCTGGCGTCATCCAGGCACGCCCCCGTCTCGGCCTGCATCGGCCGCCGTTGGAAGGGCTTATCCGCTTACTCTTGCGCCGGGCCGGGCTTGCGGTACGCTTGTGATCTAGGCGATTCCCGAAGGAGAGAACGATGAAAGTAAAAGTCTTTGACGGTAAAGGGCAACTCGTTGGTCCGGTCGAAGTGGCCAAAGTCGTGAAGAGCGATGCTGAATGGCAGGCCCTTTTGACGCCGATGCAAATGCACGTCGCCCGCGGCAAGGGGACCGAGCGACCCTTCTGCGGCAACCTGCTCGATAACAAGAAGGACGGCGTCTACACCTGCATTTGCTGCCGGCTGCCGCTCTTCACCTCGAGCGGGAAGTTCGATTCCGGCACCGGCTGGCCCAGTTTCTTCCAGCCGATCGCGGCGGAGAACGTCATCACCCATGTCGATGGCGACCACGGGATGGTGCGGGAAGAAATACTCTGCGCCCGTTGCGACTGCCATCTCGGCCATGTGTTTAACGATGGCCCGGCCCCTACAAGGCTGCGCTACTGCGTCAATTCGGAATCGCTCGCGTTCACCGACAAGGCCGATCTGGCGGCGCTGGCTGACCCTGCCGACACGGCTTGATTCGGCATGCTCTCTCCCTTTCACAGGATCGGAATCACCATGCAACGTCATCTCCTTGCGACGATCGTGGCCCTCTTTAGCTTGGCGATACTTCGGGCCGAAGAGACGCCCGTCGTCATCGCGGCTTCCCCCAAAGCGGGCGGGCATATTCACCCATCCATTTGCCGCACGAAGGATGGCACGCTGGTCGTCGTCTACAAGGGACCGCAAGTGCTCCTCTGCTCGCGTTCCACCGATGGCGGTAAGACCTGGAAGGAACCGGTGGCGATCGCGACCTCGGCCAAACGGCCGGAGGTGATTCGCGAAGTGAAGATTTTCGAAATCTATCCGGGCACCGTCGACACGCTGCCCGACGACCGGATCGTGGCGACCTGGAACTACATCGCCGACGACAAGGCCAAGGACAAGTACTACGAGCGGGCGCTACTGTATTCGATCAGCAAGGATCAAGGGAAAACCTGGAGCGATCAAGGCCTGATCGGGCCGATCGACGGCAAGCACCTGGGCGCCGTTCGGCATAACGTACTGCCGTGGAGCGAAGACGGCTGGCTGTTGTCGTTGCGCGTCGGGCCGCCGCGGTTGTTCGATCCCAAGACGAGCAAGTTATCTATTTTCCCGGTGACGGGAGCAGACAAAAAAGAGTACGCCTTCCAGCAGATTAGCCGCACGGCGAAGGGCTCACTTCTCGCGATGGGTCCGGTGTTCCTGCGCTCCACCGATGAAGGCAAGACCTGGTCGGATATCAAGAACTTCCCCGCCGTGCCCGATGGCGATAGTGCCGAGGGCCGTTATCTGACCACGCTCACCGATGGCCGCGTGCTGGTGACCTGGGGCGTCGGCACCATGAACAAGGGGCTGCGCTACAACTTCTCGGCCGACGACGGCCAAACCTGGAACAACGACAAAACCGTCACGCTCTTGCCCGAGACCAGCATCGCCGCCCGTTATTACTCCGCGCGAACAGTTCAGGTCGATGACCAACACGTTGGCACCGTCTATCTGAGTGGATCGACCGTGTACTTCTTGAAGGTCAATCTGGATCAGGTAGCGAAGTAAATGCCCCGTCATCTCACCATTGCCGCGGCCCAGAGCGGACCGATCTCCCGTCAAACTTCACGCGCCGAGGTGGTTGCCCGGTTCGTGGAGCAGATGCGCGAAGCCCAGAGCCGCGGGTGCGATCTGATCGTCTTCACCGAGTGCGCCCTGACGGCCTTTTTTCCACATTGGTGGATCGACAACGACGCGGAACTCGATGCTTGGTACGAACGCGAGATGCCAAGCCCGATCACGCAACCTCTCTTCGATGAAGCCAAACGGCAGAAGATCGGCTTCCATCTCGGTTACGCCGAATTAGCGATCGAGAACGGCGTCAAGCATCGCTACAACACGTGCGTACTCGTCGGCCCCGACGGCCAGATCATCGGCAAGTACCGCAAGATTCATTTGCCAGGCTATGCCGAGCACCGCCCGCGGCATCCGTTTCAGAATCTCGAGAAACGGTACTTCGAAGTCGGCAACCTCGGCTTTCGCACGTGGCGGGCCTTCGGCACCGTGGTGGGGATGTGCATCTGCAACGACCGCCGCTGGGCGGAGACCTACCGCGTTCTGGCGTTGCAGGGCGCCGAGATCATTTTGCTCGGCTACAACACGCCGGACCACGTTCCCGATCATCCCGAGGTCGATCACCTCAATAACTTTCAACACCTGCTGAGCATGCAGGCAGGAGCGTATCAGAACGGCTGTTGGGTCGTGGGAGTTGCGAAAGCGGGACTGGAAGAAGGGGTGCGGCAAATTGGACAAACCGCGGTGATTGCGCCCTCGGGCGAGATCGTCGCCCGCAGTGCCACGATGGGAGATGAACTGATCGTCTACCGCTGCGATCTCGATCTGGTCAAGCCGTACAAGGATTATCTACTGAACTTTGAACGCAACCGCCGGATCGAGCATTATCAACTGATCGCAACGCGGACCGGCGCGATTCCGCCGGCCGAGTAGAGGTCATGAATGAACAAGAGTGCATCAGGTGCTCGTACACCAAAGGAGCCCGCAAATTCGTCGCATTCGATTTAATTGAGTTTAACGGTACGCCTGCAAATCGGAATGCATTCAGATTCGTCGTGCGATCTGCCGAAGTTTATTTGGATGCGAGTTGCAAAATTCTTTCATCTGAATGTCCGAACACTTATACGATCACCCCGTAGTCGCCGACGATCGTTGCGACGCCGTGCACGACTCGTCGTTTGCCTATTCGCGGTCACTTTTTTGTTCGCCTTAATTGCAGTTTGGGCGGTGGGTGACCAGCTTCATCCCTCCGCGACGGACCCGGATTATTGCACGCGGCGTGACTTGTTGCGACAACGAATGGCTGAGGCTCCGGGCTCGGCAACCGTGGTGATGTTGGGATCGTCCCGCTCCTTATACGGCTTTGCTCCCGAAGAAATTCCTGCGACAATCACTCGCCAAGGCCAGCCGCTCGTCTGGTTCAATTGCGCCCATAACGGCGCGGGACCCATCCTGCAGTTAGTGATTCTGAAGCGATTACTCGCCGATGGACTGCGTCCCGATCTGGTAAGCATTGAAATCATGCCGTCGTACGTGACTCGCGACGATTCGCGATTTCTCAGTCATTTCTTGTCGTTTGGCGAACTCGCCAGCGTTCGGCCATTTGTGCGAATACCCGAGCTAGCCTGGAATGCGTATCGGCATCGGTTTTCCAAACCAGAGCAAATGCGGCGAGTAATCCTAGGTCCCGAACCCATGCCCTCGAGAAGTCATGGCGGCCTGGCGAGAGCCGATGAGAATTATAGCAAGGACGAGAGAGCCCGACGACTTGCCGTTGAGCACCGCACTCACCTGAAAGTGATCAGCGAAGTCGTCGTATCCGCCAGCGCGGATATGGTTTTTCGTGAAATGTTAACACTCTGCCGAATGCACGGGATACAACCGGTAATGATTTTATCTCCCGAAGGTTCGAACTTTCAAAGTTGGTACGACTCGGCACGCTGGACGAGATTTCAAGAACGTATCGAACGATTCGCCGATGAGCAGGGTGTCGTTCTAATCAACGCGAGAAACTGGTTAACCGAAGAGCAGTTCGTCGATTCTCATCACCCCACGGAAGCGGGCGCCAAGGTGTTCACAACGCGATTCGTGGAAGAACTTAAAACGGTTTGGGACAATCGATCGAAATGAATATCGTGTCCACCCGTGTGCGCCTTTGCATTACTTTCTGATTGCGTTGTACTTGGCTGATTCTAAGTCCTCCCAAATCATAAACTCTCAACCGAGAACTGCCTTGATCGGTGTTCCGCCGTTGACGATCGGCACCGGCTGGCCTGAAGGCGTTGTATAGGTCTTGTGCGGGTCGATGCCGAGCATCGAGTAGATCGTGCAGGCGAAGTCGGCCGGCGAGTGGCTCTTGTCGGTGACGAAGGCCCCTTCCCGATCGGTCGTGCCGTAAATCAAGCCGGCCGGAGCGCCGCCGCCCGCGAGGACAATACTCATCGCCTGAGCCCAGTGATCACGGCCCGCTTGCAAATTGATCTTGGGCGTCCGGCCGAACTCGCCGAACATCATTACCAGCGTATCCTTGAGCAGGCCGCGTTCCGACAGATCGTCAAGCAGGGCGCTGACGCCTTGATCGACTTCCGGGAGGTGTTCACGCAGGCGGCGGAAGTTGTCAGCATGGGTGTCCCAGCCGACGGGCGTGTTGATGGTGACGAAACGCACGTCGGCCTCAATAAGCCGGCGGGCGAGCAGCAGCCGTTGGCCAAGTTTGTTGCGGCCGTAGCGCTCGCGAACCTTCTCTGGTTCCTCGTTGATCTGGAAGGCCTTGTTCGTGCGCGGCGACAGGATGATCTGGTGGGCATCCTGGTAATTCTTGTCGAGGCTCTTGAGCAGGTCGGGCCGTTCCGTCAGCTTCTCGAACGAGTGTTCGGATTCTTGCAGCAAGGCCCGACGGCGGTCGAAGCGCTCGCGGTCGATGCCGTTGGGCAGCGTCATGGCCCGGACCTGAAAGCTCTTGTCGTTCGGGTCGCTTTGCAAAGCGAACGATTGATACGCTGACCCCAAGAAGCCCGCCCCCGGCCCTTCGCTCGGCTCGGTGGGGATGGCGACCGCGGTCGGCAGGCCGGGCACCTCGGGCGTTTCCTTCTTCACGACCGCCGACCAGCTCGGGTGCTTCATGGCCTGGCTGGGCGGGTTGCCGCTGCCAAGCATGAACATGCTGGCGGGGTTGTGGTCGGGGATGTGGTGATTGACGCCGCGCAGAACGCAGAGCTTGTGAATCTGCCGCGACAGCAACGGCATCAGTTCGCAGACGGTGTAACCCGGGAGGTCAGTCTGGATCGGTTTGAACTCACCGCGAATGCCATCGGGAGAGTCGGGCTTCATGTCCCACATATCCTGATGCGGCGGCCCACCCTGCTGCCAGATGAAGATAACGTTCTTGGCCTTGGGAACGACGCCCCCTTCCTGCGCGGCGCGCAGCACGGCGGGTAACGTGAGGGATGACACGCCCAGAGCGCCGAGGCGGAGAATGTCGCGGCGGGTGTAACCGGAGCAGACGGATCGTCGCATCTTTGTAATCCTCTTCGTGCGCGAAGCGATGAATCGCTTCAATGCATCACCATGAACTCTTGCCGATTCAGCAGCGACCAGAGCAGATCTTCGAACGCCTCGGTGCGTGACTTCGATTCCTTGATGAAGCTGGCGGCCCGGTCGCGTTCCGCCTGGGTCGGCATTCGGGTTAGCGTCATCAGGTACATTTCGTCCAGAATCTTCGCATCGTCGGTCACGGCCGTGAGCGTTTTGGCGAGCCACCCCTTGGGGTCCGTGATCTTCGCGATCAGGGCGCCATCGTTGTAAAAGTAGAGCGACTGGCTGAGGTTGGGCGTCTCGCCTCGTTCGCAGTCGCAGCTTTGCGTGCGTTGCGGCTTGTCGAAGATCTTGAGCAGGTAGCTATCGGCGCCGCCCGGACGGCTGAGCGGGTACTCGATCGAGCGTTCCGGCTTGCGGTTCGGGTCGCCGTTGTAGACCGGCGCGAGCGCCACCGGTGTTCCAGTTGATTGGGCGACGGCATCGAGAACCTGCTCGGCCGACATGCGCCGCAGGATGCGGTGCGAGTAGTTGCGTTCGTCGTCGATGTTGCTGGCGTTGGTCGCCCAGTCACGCTGGTACGCGACGGTGTTCATGATGCGGCGGTTCAGATGACGCAGGTCGTACTTGTGTTCGACGAAATCGCGCACCAGTTCATCGAGCACCTCGGGGTGCGACGGCGAATTGGCGGCCGCCAGCGAATCGACCGGATCGATCAGCCCACGGCCGAAGTAATTGGCCCAGACCCGATTCACGATCGAGCGAGCGAAGTAGGGATTGTTCGGACCGGTCATCCACTTGAAGATCTCGGCACGCGGATCGACACCCGGCTTCATCTCGATCGGGTCGCCGCCGAGAACGCGCGGCGCGATCGACTTGCCTTCCATCATCGTCACGAAATGAGGCAACGGCTCGGGCGTCACGTGGATGCCGACGATGCCGTTGATTTTCTTCGCGCGATGCTCGGGGTCCTGGCCGCGGTTGATGTAAGCGAACGCGGCCGTGAAACCGATGAAGTCATCCTGCGACCAGCGGTCGTGCGGGTGCTTGTGGCACTCGCAACATTCCAGGCGGACGCCGAGAAACGCGGTCGCGGCATGCAACGCCATCGGCTGCGGGTCGATTCGGCCCTTGAATGGTCCCGCCTGCACGCGGAACTTGTTGTTGTCGTAATAGACGTCCATCGTGTTGCGCAGAGCGTAACCCGTTTTCCAGGGGGTTACCGAGTCAGTAGACTTCCCCTCGACAACGCCGTTCTTCTTGTCCTCGGCCAGTTTCTTGGCATAGGCGTGCAATTCTTCCGTGCTGCGGTTGTCGGCCGCGGTGGCGGTCAGCACGTTCTGCACGATCTTGTCCCACGGCCAGTTCGCCTCCAGCTTGTTGCGATACCAGTCGTGAGCGTTACAGACCGCCCGATCGTAGAGGACGCGGTTATCCATGCCGGTGATATCGCACATTTTGGTCGCCCAGACGGCGGCGTGGAGCGGACGTTGCAACAGCGTGTCAATCAACTTGGCTCGTTTATCCTTTGAGGTGTCCGCAACGAACTTGCGTAACTCGTCGGCCGTCGGCAGCTGACCGGTCGTGTCAAGCGTCGCCCGGCGGATAAACGTGTGATCGTCGCACAGCCCGGAGGGGAAGATGTTCAGATTCTTCAGCTTCTCGACGATGAAGCGATCCACGGCGTCGGTGAGCGTCTCTTTGGGAAAGGTCAGGCCATCGGGCAGCTTTTGCGGCACGACGGCGATGGTGTAGCCGATCTGCCCCGCGTAGTGGGCGAGGATCTGCGAATCGCCGCTGCGTTTGCCGATCACCCGCGACGAGGCATCGACATCCGCGATGGTGGGATCGTACGGATCGAAGCGCGTCAGGTGCGTGACGTCACGATCAGCGCCATTGCTGAATTTGGCCAACACGCGCAGAGGGATCGGCGCGGCGTTGATTCCGATGATGACCGTTGCCGGCTCGACATGCACGCTCAGCACTCGCCCCTCGGCAACGGAGTCGAACGGTGCTCCGGCCTCGACCCAGCTTCGGATCAGCCGGTATTCCTCGCTGTCCTTCACGAGTTTGACGCCGCCGCCGTGGGGGATCCGGCCGGTCGGCTTGAGTAGGATCAGGCTGTCGTCGGGCGAATGTGCGTTGAGCCGGCGGGCGAACCCGCCGCGGATTTCCTTGAAATCAGCAACGGGGTCGGACGCGAAAAGCGATAGCCGAAAGTTTCCCTTGCCGGAGAACGAGCCGTGGCAAGCGCCGGCGCTGCACCCCAACTTATAGAAGAGCGGCACGATCTCGCGGCCGAAGAGCGGCGCCTCCTCCGCCCGTGCGGCTACTGGAGCAAGCAAGGTGCAGCAGAAGGTCAACAAAAGAAGATTTCGCGTTCGCATGAACGATTCTCGATGGCAGAGGGATCTACACGCGTGAGGCGGGGCAAACAGTGGAAGGAATAATTCTCAAAATGATAGGATTATTGTACCAGCCGGAGAATGTTCTGCAAGAACGTTCCCGCTTCCCGATTTGCGGGAAACGAACCGTATGAAGTGAGGATTCCGTAGAATGTTTGGAGAGACGATTCCCAAGTAGCGGGCTCTACCACCGCTGCTCTGCGAGGCGCCGCTTCCAAGCCATCGCCTCGCGCTTTCAGAAAATGGTTCTCATGCATATCAAGGTAGGCTGCGAAATCGCTCTAGATTTCCAAAATCCGTCGGCCGTTGTTTTGATGCTCTCATTGCACCCTTCGGTGGCATCAGCCATTCGAACGCCCGAACGGCTTGAAGTGGAACCTTTTGTTCCACTGACTCAATTTCTGGATCTTTATGGCAATCGCTGCGCCCGTGTCTTCGTTCCGTCCGGCCATGTCGTCTTTCGCAATTCCGCCGTCGTCGAAGATAGCGGCCTGACTGACCCCCAGGTCTGGAATGCCCGCCATCATCCCGTCAAAGACTTGCCAGACGAAACCCTGCATTTCTTGCTGCCGAGCCGATACTGCGAGGTCGATTGCGAACTCAAGGACATCGCCTGGACGATGTTCGGACACTTGCCTCCCGGCTGGCCGTTGGTGCAAGCGATTTGCAACTACGTTCACAACCACATCCGCTTCGATTACAACTTGGCCCGGGCGAATCGGACCGCCCTGGAAGTGTACCGCGAACGTGTCGGTGTCTGCCGTGACTTCATGCACCTGGCGATCACCATCTGCCGATGTCTCAATATTCCGGCCCGGTATTGCACTGGCTACCTGGGCGACATCGGCGTGCCACGCGTGCCCGCCCCGATGGATTTTAGTGCCTGGTTCGAAGTTTATTTGGATCAAAGCTGGTATGCCCTCGATGCCCGCAACAATACGCCGCGCATCGGCCGCATCCTCGTTGCCCGAGGACGCGACGCGGCGGATGTCGCGCTCACCACGTCCTTCGGGATGAATCAACTGCAATGGTTCCAGGTTGCGACTGACGAGATCTTTTTGACTTCGACCGCGAACCAGCAAGCGGTCGGGGTGTAGCATCGAAACATGAGTGACTGGTACTTTGCCTACGGCAGCAATCTCTGGATTGATCAGATGGTACGGCGCACCGGCCCGGTTGGCCAAGGCGAGGACCAACCGCGGGTCGTTCGACTTGCCGGTTATCGGCTCACGTTCAATATGCTCGCCGAGAACGGATATGTGTACGCCAACATCGAGCGCCCGGGCACCGGGGTGATCGGCGTCATCTATCGTTGTGGACCGGAGACCTTGAATCGGCTGGATGAATTCGAAGCGGGTTATGATCGACTGAAGCTCACCGTTGTCGACGATCTCGGCGCCTCCATCGAAGCAACTGCCTATATCGCGAAACCCGAGCGCATCGCGGCGGACGGCAAGCCGAGCGATGAGTACCTGAAACGGATATTGCGCGGGGCTCGAGAACACGGACTTCCGGACGACTATATCAATTCGATCATGGCAATAGCCTCGGGCGATCGTTGAAGAATCACTTCACAATCATTTTTTTTCATCGCCTCGCCCATCGCCTTACCGATCAAATAGTATGTCTCCGCGTTGGTATTCCAGTGGTAGGCTTTACCGCTCGGCGGCAAGATGCATCGTCTGGTGAGTGTCGCGAGCGTTCGCTGAGTCGAGCGGACGCGTCGGTAGCCCATCTTTTGGCAAGCACGTGACCAATCGATTTCGCCAAAGTTAAAAGAAACTTCAATAATTCCGCGTAAGACCTGACGAAACTGCCGATACAATCGGTGCAATCGATACATCCCGCACACCCGAGGGGTATCGTGAAAGCCCAAAAAGGCGGGTTTGTCGTGTGCATGTTAAACTGGAGAGAATCCGTCAAGTGCGCGGCCGTGGTAGCGTGCGCTCTCTGGATGGCCGTGCTCTCCGCGTCCGCTCAGGAATTTCACCGCTCTCCGATCACTTCGGCTATCGCTCCCGCTTCCTCCGCCGAACCGATCACAATGTCTGCGGGGGACGCGAAAACAAACGAGATGCTCGTCCTCCCGGTCGGGAACGAAAGCACTGTTATTCCAGCTTTACCTCCCGCTTTGCCGAACAACGTCGTCGGCACGCGGGTTTCGATGGCAGACGTCGACCCGGCGCTCGTCAAGCAAATCGTGCTGGACTACCTCTCCGAACTCGAAAACAAGAAGAAAGATCAAGAGGCACTCAAGCGTAAAGAACAACTTGAAAAAGGCGTCGAGGTCGATAACAATCCGCCGTTGACGGCCGCTTGGGAAAACAACCTCTTCTTCACTTCGCCGAACAAAGACTGGCGCGTTCACCTCGGCGGTCGATTCCAATTTCAGACGGTATTTTGGAATCAACCGGCTTATTTGAAGGGGCCCGCCCCCCAGAACGGCGGCATTCCCGCTTCGGTAAAAGGCGACGGCGTCGGCACGCTCGACGATGGCGCGTTCTTCCGGCGTGTTCGCTTCCGGGCGGACGGCACGGCCTATGAGAATGTCGAATTCGTGACGGAAGTCGACTTTGAACAGTTGAACCTCGTTACCTTCGATCACGTCTGGGCCGGGATGAAAGACATCCCGTTCCTGGGCACGGTGCGCGTCGGCCAGCATAAAGTTCCGCAAGGCATGGAAATGATGGCCAGCGATTACCACCTGGCCTTCCTGGAAGATCGCTCGGCTCTCTTCGATGCCTTCTGGACTCTGTTCGCTCCCGGTATCTTCATCGCCAACAATTTTGCCAATAACAACGTCAGCTTCCAGACGATGTTCCACCGCATCTAACCGCTCGGGTTTTACACCTCGGATTTCGGCGATGGCAATTATGCCGAAACCACGCGCATGACCTGGACGCCCTATTACAAAGACGATGGCCGTTACCTTGTGCATGTCGGCGGCTCGTATCAATACCGCACGGGCGATCTCGGCCGAACAATTCAACCCGGCGCCACCGGTAACGCCTATGCCGATTCACAAGCTGTCGTCCGCTTCCGGTCGCGGCCCGAACTGCGCGACGCCACGGGCGTCAACATCGCGGGCAGCGGCGTGCTCGGTGGCAACACGGCCCGCTTTGTTGATACCGGCTTCTTGCTCGGCAAAAACGTGCAGACGATCAGCCCGGAATTCTTGATGAACTGGGGACCGTTCGCCATCCAAGCGGAAGCCGCGGTCGCCCGCGTTCAGGACGCCCGTTCCATTTATCCATCCTCCGCGTTCAACACGCCGCGCGGCTCGCCGACATTCTGGGGCGGCTACGTGGAGACGAGTTACTTCATCACGGGCGAAAATCGCTCGTACGATCGGCGCTTCGGCGTGTTCGATCGTCCCAAGCTGAATCAGAACATGTATTTCGTCCGCGGCGACGACGGGCGAGTTCATTACGGCTTGGGGGCCTGGCAGATCGCCTATCGCTGCTCGTATCTCGACCTGAATGATAATGGCATCAACGGCGGTCAACTGCTTCAGCACAGTGCCGGGCTGAACTGGTACATGAACGATAACCTCAAAGTTCAGTTCATGTACAACAACGCCAATCGCAACGTCATCTCACCTGCCACCAGCGGCACGGTCCAGGGCTTCGGCACCTTGGTGCAGTGGTACTTCTAAGCCCATTGCAATCACACGGTCAAGGAGGGTTCTGAGATGGTTTACCGACCTGTTCTCCTCGCTGTCATCACGTTGTTCTTCGCTGCCGACCTTGATGCGGAGCCGCCCCCGAGCGGCCCGGTCATCCCGGCCGTCGCCTTAAGTTCGCATCACGCGGTCGAAGCATGCCCCGACAAGATTTGCGTAACAGAAATGAAAGCGACGACCAAGACGGTCCACAATTCCGTCTGCAAAGAATACTGCCTGCCGCACCGCTCGCTCTTGAGCATTCTCAAATCGTGCTGCGGTCTCGATGACGGGGCCTGTGGCGAATGCGGCGAGGTCCGCACCCGAAGCGTTCTCGTCAAAAAGATCGTCCCAGGTCCCATGACACCGGTCTGCGCGATCAAGGATCTGTCGGCTCTTGCCGTTCCGCCGAAGAAGTAAGCAGAATGAAGGTTGCTTCCACGATCGGAAGCAACTTTCACTTCTCCATTTTCTTGAAGTTCTCCGCGTGGAACTTCATCACATCCAGCCCGATCTTGTCGTAGACCCCCTGCGCGCTGTGCGGAACACCTTCCACAATCTTGTGCTCGAAGGGAATCTTGAGCGAGCGCAGGTATTCCATCCAATCGAGGTTGGCTTGATAGTTCATGTCCTTGTCGCCGACGGCCACGAAGATGCGGACCGGGTTCTTGTTCTCGGCGGCGTACTTCTTCGCCAGATGGTAGGTGTCGTTCTCCGGTTCGAACTGGTAGTCGCCTTCGTCGCCGTTATTCTCGGAGATGCGCTTCTCGTGCTGGTGGCCGCCTCCCATCGGGGCGGCCGAGCAGAAGAGTTCAGGGTATTTGAACATGTAGCGAGCGGTTCCGCGCCCGCCTTGCGAAAAACCTTCGAGGGCTCGGCCTTCGCGTGACGCGATCGTTCGGTAGGTCTTGTCGATATGCGGGATCAGTTCTTTGATGAAGGCCGTTTCGCCCAGCGATTTCAGTTTTGGGTAGTCGTAATGGCTGACCGCCCCGCCGTTCGGAAAGACGTAGATCGTCGGCGGCACTTTCCCCTTCTTGATCGCGTCATCCAAAAAGGGTGTCAGCGAAATGGACTTATTTTCGCCGCCCGGCCGTCCGCCATGCAGCCAGTAAACGACCGGGTACCGTCGCGACTTGTTCTCGACATCGTCATATCCAGGCGGCAGGTAGATGCAGTAACCCACGTCAACTTTGTTCGAAGCGCTGGCGAACGTGCCATGTTGCAACCCGGGGTACTTGTCTTTGGGGAAGACATTGACCCAATGGAATGGCAGATCCTTTTCGGCTTCTTGAGCAGGCAGGGAAGGCCCGCTCAGAATCAGCATCGCCCAGATTAGTGTTGACTTCATCGTGTGCGCTCCTCATTGGACCATATTGTAGTCGGGCTTTGCCGGACTCACCCGAATTCTCTCGATTCCGCGAGCCCCGGCCGCGCCGTGGAAGTTGTAAGCGGCTAACATGATCGCGTCGGACTTCCCCGCCTCTCTCCCTTTTCGAGGACTCCGCCATGTTTCACACCCGCACGTTCTTGATTCTGTTGGCCTGCACCTCCGGCGCGCTCGCGGCCGACGACCATGCCGACCGGCAAGTCACCCTGAAGAAAGGCGATCGCATCGTCTTCTTCGGTGATTCGCTGACGTACCTGGCCGCCAAAGAGGATCCCAAGACAGGGGTCACCCGAGGTTACCTGCGCATTGTGAAGGAGAAGCTGACAGAAACGCACAAGGACTTGAACCTCGAGATCGATTGGGTCGCCACCGGCGGGCACACCGTCCCCGACCTGCTCAAGCGCGTCGACGCGGACGTGCTGACAAAGAAGCCGACGATCGTCGTCATCCAGATCGGCTGCAACGACGCCCGCCGCATCCCCAAGGATACCTTCAAGAGCAGCCTGGAAGAACTCATCGACAAGTTGCAGAAGAACAACATCCAGGTGGTCCAGTGCTCACTCACCAGCGTCGGCGAGAAGCACGACGGCACCAACAAAGACGACCCCAAACTCGATGAATTCGCCCAGGTCGAGCGCGAGATCGCCAAAGCGAAGGATGTTCCCCTCAACGACCTGCGCAAGGCATTCGTCGCCCATTGGAAGGCGAGCAACCCCGACAACAAGCCGAGCGGCATCCTCACCTACGACGGCAACCACTTTAATGATGCCGGGCACAAGTTCGTGGCGGAGCAGATGCTGAAGAAGTTCAAGTGAGACTGGTTATCCGTGACGCGAAGTCTTCGGCGCGGCGCGGCGTGCTACAATGTTCCAGAAGGATCAATGCCATGATCGAACTAACCGAGTTGCAATTGCAGGTGCTAGATCAGCCCGAGCCGACCGCCGTCGATCCGCGAACGAATGAGCAGTACGTGCTCGTTCGGAAGGATCTCTACGATCGTATGCGGGGGATCTTTGACGAGGACGATCCGCGGCTGATGGCTCCGCTATTGGCGAATCTTGATCCCGAGGACTGGGAAGATGCCGCAGCTTATGAAGGGAAGCCGTGAAGGTTCGTCGCGGCGAAGTTGTTCTTGTCAATCACCCGTTTAGCGATGCGAGCGGCTCAAAGGTCAGGCCGGCCTTGGTTGTGCAGAACGATCGGCGCAATGCCATTCTCACCGAAACAATTGTCGCACTCATCACTAAAAATGTTCGCCACGTCGCGTCTGATCCGACCCAGTTGCTCATTGACATCGGCACTCCGGACGGGAAGGCGTCGGGTTTGAACCTGTCGTCCGCGGTGAAATGCGGAATTCTTTTCACGGTTCATGAGGATTTGCTGCTGCGCGGAATTGGCGTATTCTCAACGACGTTGATGGCACAAGTCAACGATTGCTTAAGAGAGGCATTGCAGTTGCGTTGACTGAATAGTGAAGTATCCAGCCAGCGAATCGCCATGGCGTTGCCGCGCAAAACGTAATGTGGACCTCTCCATGAAATCGACCCATCGACTGGTGATCTGTTGCGTGGCGTTATTGAACGCTTCCCCCCTCGCAGCCGAACCCGCCCCCACCGGCCCGGCGGCCGAAAAACGCTTCCCGCCGCTCAAGATCCCGCCCGGCTTCAAGGCGACGCTTTACGCTTGTGATCCGTTCATCGAGTATCCTTCGGTTATTGCCAATGGGCCAAAGAACGGATCGATCTTCGTCGGCGTCGACTACATGACCGGCTTGGGCACCGAGATCATTCGCCGCAGCGAGGTGCGTCTGCTCGAAGACACCGATGGCGACGGCTATGCCGACAAGTCGACCGTCTACGCCAAGGAGTTCGGCTCGATCCAGGGGCTGGCCTATCACGACGGCGCGGTCTACGTCATGCACGCGCCCCTCGGGGCCGATCATGGCTATCCGTACCACTATTACGAACGGCCCGACGAAGCGCTGCCGCCGCTCGGCGACTTCGGCCTCGGCTCCTCGGCTGGCGGGCTCTGCTATCGCGAAACGCAATTCCCGCCCGAGTATCGCGGCAACCTCTTCAACTGCGAATGGGGCCGATCGATCGTGCGCTCTCCTTTACAGCGACAAGGGAGCGGGTTTGCTCCGGTCAAGGAAATCGAGTTCGCATCGGGCGCCGAGGACGATCCGTACGGCTTCAAACCGACCGATCTCGTGGTCGATTACGACGGTGCAATGTTTGTCTCCGATTGGGCCGACGGGCAGCGGCCGAAGCGAGGGCGTGGGAGAATTTATCGGATCACGTATGTCAGCGAAAAGAATACACCGTCGAAGGCGGAACTGAAGAAAGACATCGAGAAGCTTAATTCTGAAAGCTACTTTGAACGATTCGCGGCCCAAGATGCGATTATCCACAGAAAGGGTGGACGAGAGGAAATGCACTATGGATTTACTGATTTGGAGCGGCCCCTAAACGGCCTTGGCCGATCACATGGAATTTGGGTTCTAACTCATTTGTCACTTCCGATCCTACCGACCCAATTTTCGAAGCTCGCAGCGATGGATTCTGATCTGCGTGTTCGAGTACAAGCGATTAGAGCGTTGGCCGATCTGAAGGATCCCGTCCTCTTGAAACATCGTCTTAATGCAGGTCCAGGAGATCCACAGTGGGCCGAAACGATTTCGGCCATTGCGGAAGGCGAAACGAAAAATGGCAAGGACCATGGAGTGTTTCTGGAGGCCGTCATCGCCCTCGGCCGCCTCCGTTGGGCCGACACTCCCGAGTGGCTTCAGAAGAACATCACCAAGCCCGATGTCACTCTTGCCCACGCCTCGATGATGACGCTGCGCAGATCGGACAACTGGCCCGCCGTGTTGAAGTTGCTCGCCCTGCCAGACGCCGAGCCGATGCGAGCCATCGCGTTGCGCGCGATCGCCGAGCAACACGTTCCCGAGATTGCCGATGGCCTGATCGAACGGTTGAAGACCGAAAAAGACGCCGGCCGGCGGCGCGAATATGCCGATCTGCTGACGCGCATCTACAAGAAACCGGGCGAGTGGGTCTACTGGGGTTACCGGCCGCCGCCGCGACCGGCCAACACGGTCGCCTGGGAGAAGACGCCGGCCATTGAGACTATGCTGAATTCTCTTTTTAATGAGGACGACCCCATCACGCGATTGGCCGTCGCCAGGCGCATGCAGCGAGAGAAGGTTCCGGTCAAACTGCCGTCGTTGACCAAATGGCTGCGTGAGGAATCGGAAGCCGAACCGCTCCTCGTTATGCTGGAATTGCTGCGCGACCACCCCGCCGATTCGACACGCGAGTTCCTGGCGAGTGCGGTATCCGAAAAGACCAAACCTGCCGCCGTGCGTCTGGCCGCGTTGAAGCAATTCTCCGATGGGCTCGATGGGAAGAGTAAAGAACAACTCTTGACCCTCGCGAAAGCACTTGAGCACGGCCCCGTGTTGGCCGAGGCGCTACGGTTGCTCGTCAAACGGCCCAAGCTCGACTCGGCCAAGCTGATGGTCGATCGCGTGGCGTCGTACAATGAATTGGTGCGCGCCGCGGCCGTCGATGGCATTGGCGACTTGAAGATTGCCGAGGGCGCCTAACGCGTGACCCAACGCCTCCAAGATGTCGTTCCCATCGTGCGTCGCGCGGCGGCCGGCGCGGCCGGCAAGTTGAATCTTGTGGAGACCACCGATACACTTCTCAAGCTGGTGCGCGATTCCGATCCTGGCGTGCGGCGTGCGAGTCCGGAGTCACTCCTTCTGCTCAAGGAGAAAAAGGTGATGCCGCTCGCACTCGCGGCCCTCAACGATCCCGAAACGCAACGGGCGGCGCTGGCGTGTGCCAGCGAACTCGGCGGCCCGTTGCAAGCGAAGGCCCTCATCGAGCTTGCTCGCCAGAATTCTTCCGTCGAGGTTCTTCCGGTCGTGGTCCGCACGTTGACCAACTGGAACGCCAATGCGAAGAATGCGGAACTCAATCAGCCCGTGGCCGAACTTCAAGGCGCAAGCGGCATGCTGGTGCGTTGGCAAGTCATGGGCCTTCCAATGACTTTTGGGACGGGCGCGGAATCGCGCGTTCATCTCAAGTTGATGGACACGAAAGACACGGAATGGCAGGCCGTTTGCGCAATAACCGTCCCTGAAAAGACGGAGGTTCAGTTTTTTCTGGGAACCAACATGGCGTTCCGCTTGTCGTTGAACGGTAAGGAAGTCCATCAGCGTGGCGATACCCAACCGTATCGGGTCGATTCCGAACGATTCAATGCCGTTCTGGAAAAGGGGACAAACCGAGTGGCCATCCTGTTTCCCGATCCGAAGGCCGACATCGACTTCCACCTCCGTTTCCGCCGTAAGAGCGCCATGGCCATCCACGAGAAGCTAACCGCCGCGGCCCTTTCCCGAAGCGGCAACGTCGAGAACGGCCGCAAGCTCTTCCTCAACGCCGAGCGCACCCAGTGCCTCAAATGCCATCGTGTCGGCGAGCAGGGCGAGAAGATCGGCCCCGAACTTTCCGGGCTCGGCAATCGCTTTTCGCGCATCCATATTGTCGAATCGATCCTGGAACCGAGCCGCACCATCGGGCCGGCGTTTCAGTCGTCCGCCCTCATACTGACTGACGGCCGTACCCTCATTGGCATCAAAATCGAGGAGACGGACAAGTCGATCACCGTTGCCGACAAAGATGGCAAAAAACACCTGTTGGCCAAAACGGATATTGAGTCGCAACGACCGGAGAAGTTGAGCGTCATGCCCGAAGGCCTGGAAAAGCCGCTGAGCACTGATGAATTCGTGGATTTGATCGCCTACCTCGTTAGTTTGAAAGGACGTTAAGTGATGGACATTTTTCATGCGATAATCGATCTCCTGAAAAACTATGGAGTCGTCATCAGTCTGGTTCTTACTTGGGCGGCTATTGGGTGGGTCTATCTGGGGAAACGCGCCCATTGGATGCGGAAGGAGTTCATGGGGCATGTCAATTTTTCACTGAATTACATTGTGGATGGGAAACTCGCGATGCGGACGTTGGCCGAGGTTCGTGCCGCGGATGTTTGGTTGAACGATCTCGGCGTCAATCAAGTTCGCCGCGCGGCGGATCGGACCACTTCGGATCAACCTTTCGTTTGGCTTTCGGATCCCGCGGACATGGCCTTCGTCAATCGCGCGGTATTAAACGTGCTGTCGGAAAGGTTCTCAGGTACGTACGTGGCTCAATCGATGGGGCTGCCGGTGGAAACCGCGACCTACTGGTTCGCGATCACCATGGAACGCTATGACGACATGCGGACACTCAAGCTGCGCGTGCTTCTCGTGAAGGCGGACGATTTGGAGACCGTCTTCGCTCCAGAAAATCCGGTTGCCATACCCAGCGAAATTTATCGCCCGCGTCTACAGACTTTACGGTCGATGCATCGCCTTCATCTCGATTCTGGGAAACCAGAAGTACCCAAGCTGGGTCATGTCGTGCTCGGCATTGTCAAGTAGTGAGTTGCTCCTCATTACTTGGGATCGCGCCATGTGGCGTCGAACGTTCCCTTCGCAAGAATCCTCCCTTGGCCCTTGCTTTCTTGCGGAGCTTGCAGGATCACGTAGTCCGGAAAGTCGAGGGGCTTGGTTCCCCGGTAGATTTCGGGAACCAATAGTACGTAACGCTCCGGATTCAGCGGGTTGGGGTAAACCATGACCAAACCCAGATCAAGTCCGCGGAACTCATTGCCGTCGATTTTCACACCATCGTCAAGGAACGTCACAGGCAGCTTGTCGGCGATGCGGGCAAGAAGCCGATTCTGTTTGGGCGTTCCGACCAAGATCAAGTTTTTCTCGGCCAAGTCCTTCTCGTCGACGTCTTTGTCGGCCTTGCGTTCGAAGCCGGTGCGAAGCACCCCACTTCCGTCGCCCGTGCTGATGAGACGATTGACGATGTCGTCCAGCATCTTGGTGGCGGCTGCTGGTTCACGCGGTTTAATGGTCCCATGCACCATCAGGACCGGATGCTCCATGAAGACATCCTGAATCGGACCGGAAAGTCCGTGCTTCTTGACGAGCCCCTGTGGATAACGCTCGGCGGAAAGGCTCCACTTTTCATCCATCTGTCTGAAGAAAGCCCTATTACTCGTGGGGACGGCGATCAAACCCGTCGCGTTGATGGATACCTTCACCTCCTTGAGGTCGCCAATCAATTGCGGACTCAGATCGAGATGAAAGCGATCGACATTCTCAAGGCTGACGATGCAAGTTCCCTCGTTCAGATGTGCGTCGATTTTCGCGGGAACTTTAGGATCTTTGACGGTGTCGATGCGGACCCAATAAGCGCCGTCGTAGCGCAGCCAGTGCGTCTTGTAGATCGCCCGCTTTGGGAACGGGTTGCGGACTTGCTTGGTCATCCAGGCCCAGCCGTCGTCTTGAAGCTTGCGATCAATGATGCCATGCCCCCCTTTGGGATCGGTCAGTTCCAGGTTGGAATAGAACCCGGGGTATTTCTCAGCCCGCTGGCGCAGAGCGTCCGCGAACGCGTGGTTGGCCTTGTAATGCCCGTCGCCGGGCGTGTCCCAGATGAGGAAAGGAAGATTGGCCAGGTTGTCCGGCAGCATGTAGGCATCGAAGGCGCCGTTGCCGACGGGGAGGTTGTAATTGCCGCCGCCAGTGAGGGAATGAGCCGCGGCGAAATGATCGGGCAAGAACGTGCCGAAATGAAAGCCGCCGGTTCCGCCCCAACTCGCGCCGCCGATGATGACGCGGTTGTCGTCGATGCTGTAATGCTTTTTCGCATCGGCGATGGCATCAAGGATCGCCCGCTCGCCCATGCCAATGTGCTGACGGCCCGCGGGAGTGATGTGAATCGCGCCATCGCTCGTCGCATTGCGTGGGTTGTTATCGGGTTTCCCGGTCACCCAATAGGCAAGCCAGGTGAAGCCCCCGCCGGA
>Ga0105046_10005278_pt1 | contig 20457 bp, 20 predicted proteins | sample MAT03_FD_78385 | JGI IMG/M metagenome (GOLD analysis project Ga0105046, IMG submission 78385) | Freshwater microbial communities from Lake Fryxell liftoff mats and glacier meltwater in Antarctica - MAT-03 (megahit assembly) | ecosystem: Environmental > Aquatic > Freshwater > Ice > Liftoff...
AACGACGATGCAGTTGATGATCACGTTGTTCGGCACCATCATCCGGCTTTGACCATCGAGAATCATCGTGTAGAACAGCCCGAGGGAACTGACCGTGCCTTCGACGTCGCCACCCAGCGGCCCACTGGAAAGCCGGACCCGTTCACCAACCCTGAAGGGTCGGGTGCTCTGAATGACCACTCCGGCAAACACGTTGCCAAGCGTCTGCTGCGCGGCGAGACCGAGCAGGATCGCCGTAAAGGCACCTCCGACCGCAAGCGTGCTGGTTTTCACCCCGGCGATGTGAAGGGCGATCGCAGCAACCAGGATGATCGTGACCAGGCGGATCGCGAAGCTGGCCGTGCCGGCGGTACCGGGATCCATCCGTTTCATGATCGACGGGGTTACCGTCCGGCCAAGAGCTGACGCGAATCCCCAGCCGAACACGAATAGCAGCAGCGCAGTAATGATGCGTCCCTCTGTTCCGTAACCGGGGGCGATGTCCTGACGGTGGTTGAAAGCAAGCAGGGTGGCTGCGATCAGCACTGCGAAAAGGAGCAGCCGAGGCCAGGCTCGACCCTCTTGCGAAAAAGTGACTTCATCACCGAGGCCGGCTTCTTGCCAGACGTCGGTGCGGGTCTCGAACATCCAGCGTGGCATCGACGCGCTGGGCTTGATTTTCGGTTTGCGGTGTTTCCTCTTCATCGGCCAGACAGGTTAGCTCCACCAGTAACGGCGAGGTAAATGGCCGGTTTAGCGCAGCAAAAAGTGCCGCTGGCAAGGATCAGCACGAAGTACCCGGGCTGATCCGTGCCACTTAGCCCTGGATCATGGAAAGCCCATCCAGTCCGCTGCCCAGCAGGGATCGCTGCCGCAGGGGTTGGTCACTTTGCCGTCCGTCTGAAGGAAATCGGCGATCTGCTTGCGGATCAGCGGCGACTCGTTGATCACTGTGTCGTGCGGGTCGACCCCCGCGTTGATCGGAGGCGTATTGGTCAGCGGAGCGGGATCGGTGCCGTAGATGGTGCCGCCTTCGTCACGTTTGGGACCGATGTCCCAGACGAAAAACGCGTTGCCGTCGGCTGCCGGCCCGGCCAGGTCACCCAGGGTGTCGTGGCCATAGAAGGGTTCGATCAGCCCGGCCGGATGGCGGTTGGGGCTGACCACGCCACTCATGGGGTCGCCCCGGAGCGGTGCCCCGATGGTCCGGGCCTGGACTTCCGTGGCCACGTTGGGTACCTGATGGTCGCCGTAGGCCATCTGGATCATCACCTTGTGGGCGGGTGTGCCGGGCAACGGATCGCTGGTCATGTGGTTCGCGTAGCCGTTCGGCTCGCCCCGGTCCCAGAGCATCTGCATGATCGAGAAAAGCAGCGGCCGCTCTTCCTGTTTCAGATACCGGGGATAAAGGACCGCCTGGTACGTGTCGAAGTTCGAACTCCTGGTGAGCAGGGTCGAGTAGTTCATGCCCGGCACGTAGAGCACCGAACGGGTGAAGTCGGTCGCCACCGCTGTCAGGGCGCCGCCGGCGATCCCACCCTGGCTGTTGCCGTAGTAGAAGAGGTCGCTGGTGTCGATCACCGACTCCCCGCCGAACTGGAAGGCCGGGTGATCGGTGAAGCCGTCTGCATGGATCATCAGCCTGCCGAGGAAGAGGAAATTGAGGAAACCCTGCTGCAGACGGTCCGGCAGTGCGTTGAACTTCGACAGGTCGAGCAGGGCCGGAAACGCAGTCAGGGCAACGTCTTCACTTGCCATGCCGCTCCAGTCCGTGCCACACACCATGACGCCGTTTTCGGTTCCCAGTTTGCGCACGTTGCCGGTATTGGTCTCGGTGTACTGGCCGAACAGGCCGTGGCCATAAAGCGATGGCCGTACCGGTTCGACGACCTCGAAGTTGCCGCCGCCGAGGTCGTTCACCGCCGACTTCGGGATGTTGCAGGTGAAACGCGCGGTCATCGTATTTCCGGGAATCCGGATCGGATCCTGTCCGGAGTCGAGGTTGAAAGTCGAACCCGGCGGGCATCCCGGCGTGTCCAGGTAGCAGGGGACTTCGAAGGTTCCGTTCACGGTTCGGGCGTTCTCGGCGTTCGGGTTGTCCGGCGAACTGCTGACCGTGAACTCCGGCGCATCTCCCTGAACCACACCGTCGGTCAGGTTCGTATCGCCCAGTTCGGCGAAGGCCCGGTCCCGGATCGAGAGCATGCGGCCGGTGATGTTCTCGGTGCTGGCGACCGTGAAGTCCCAGGTGAGGTACAGCGAGTCACGCTCGATGCCACTCGCGTCGAGGCGGTCGAAGATCGACTCGAAGTGTTCACGCCGGCTTTCGATCGTCTGGTTATCGGTCCGCTCAGTATCACGGTAGAGCCGGAAGCCTGCCGGGGCTTCGATCAACGAGCCATCGGCCCGTTTGATGTTCCTGAGCGCGACGATGTAGCGGCGGCCCTCGGTGAGGTTCTTGCCGGGGCGGATCAGCAGGTTGCGGGTTTTGTCTGCGGTCGAGGTCGAATCGAGCTCACCCCAGATCAGCTGGCGCTGGCCGGTCTCGGCGTCGATCAGCACCACCGCCTGGTCCGGTTCGTAAGTTCGGCTCATCTCGGCCAGGGGAACGATCCCCGACTGGTCGAAGGCTGGCTGGTTGTCCATGCCCGGGACCAGAATCGAGATCAGCGGACCAGGGCTGAAGCCGTCCGACTGGTTGAGCTCGGTCACACTGATGTTTACCCCGGCGACGTTCTTCGGCGTTGCGGTCGGGTCGAGGTCGATCCGCTTGCCGGTTTCGCTCGACGTATCGGATCTTGTGTAGAAGTCGTTCGGGAAAGGCGCCATGCAGGTGTTGCCCGGGGGAGCGATGAAATCGCAGGTGTCAGCTTTGCTGAGGTCGACATCCGTCGGGACGGCGCAGGCGTCCGCGAAGCGGCTCAGCTTCCGGGTTGCCGTCTTCGACCAGCGGGCGTGGCGGCGGTTCTTGACACCCTGGGCGGTCAGCTTGAGTGACGGGGTGCCGCAGTCCTCGATCAGCCGGACGGCGCTCGCCGGCAGTTTCACCGTGACCTGCCGGCTCCGGTATGGGAATGCCTTGGCCCGGACCGGTTGCACCTTCACGGACTCTCCGTAGCTCTGGGTCACGGTCAGAGAAACCTTCACCGACTGCGAGGCCCGGCGGGCCTGCTTCTTTGCTTTGCGGTCGAGGCCCTTGCGCGACGGGATCCAGACCTTCGCCTTGACCTTGCCGGTAGTAATCACACCGAGCTGCGTGCCGGTCAGGATCTTCAGGCGCGCTTTGGTCTTGGCCGTCTTCTTGGCTTTCTTCTGCTTGGCGGCAGCGGTGGTGGCACCGGTGCCGGAAGGGCCGGACAGGGTCGCGGCGAAAACGGCCACTGCCAAGAAGGCGGCCAGGACAAAGGTCAGCCTGCGCGCGCTGTGGCGGCTCGGTTCGATCACGGTGTGGTTCATGCGGTCTCCCTCTGTCGGCCATAACGGCTTGCTCCCCATCGCGGTCTCCCAACCGCACCCGGCCACCCTAGCGCCAAAAGTGGTCAGGATCAACGCTCACGTCACCGCCTGTTCATGAACAGCCCCGGTCCCTTATATATGCTGGCAGCGCTCCTTTCCTGCGGGAAGGGGTTTTTGTGAGGGACAACAGGGGGTGGCCGCCGCCACCAAGTGATTCAATGGAGAGGAACCGATTTTGAAGCTGATCCGACTGCTGGTTGCCGTCATGGCCATGACCATGATCTTCGGCGCCAGTGCCGCCAACGCTGACGCAGCCAAGCCCGGCATCGCCAAACAGGCGAAGAAGAAGTGCGCCAAGAAGCAGGGCAAGGCGAAGAAGAAGTGCGTCAACAAGACGAAGAAGAAGCTTCACGCCAAAGCCAAGCGCCAGCGCATCAAGGAGCGCAACCGTCCCGGCGTCACGATCCGTACAACCGAGTACGGCATCCCGAGGATCCAGGCGAACACCTACCGCGGCCTCGGCTTCGGTTACGGCTACTCCCTCGCCAAGGAGAACATCTGCTCGATGGCCGACATCTACACCACCAACCGTGGTGAGCGGTCCAAGTACTTCGGCCCTGACGGGGAATGGCAGCTGACCGGTAACGGCTACAGGTACACGAATCTCGAGGCTGACTTCGCCCACAAGCGGATCATCGCCGACAAGAAGATCCAGGAACTGCTCAAGCTGAAGGCCCCCCAGGGTCCGAGGCCAGAGGTGAGGGAAGTGGTCCGCGGCTACGTCAAGGGCTACAACACCTGGCTCAAGAAGACCGGTGTCGGCAACATCCAGGACGAGACCTGCAAGGGCGAGCCCTGGGTCAAACCGATCACCACGCTCGACACCTACCTGCGTTTCTACGAACTCGGCACGCTGGCATCCGCCGGCGCTGCGGTCGACGGAACGACCAGTGCTTCACCGCCGGCCGCCATGGCTTCCGCGGGCGGCAGCGACCGTTCGGCAGACGAGCCGACCGCCGCCGACTTCGAAGGACTGAACGAGAAGCTCAATCCGGAAGTCGGATCGAACGCGGTCTCGCTCGGCAAGGACGCAACGTCCACCGGCAAAGGCATGCTCTTCGGCAACCCGCACTTCCCGTGGTCCGGCACCGAGCGCTTCTTCCAGGCCCAGATGACCATCCCGGGCAAGATCAACGTCAGCGGCGCCAGCCTCCTCGGTGCGCCGGTGGTCCTGATCGGGCATACGAAGAACCTCGCCTGGAGCCACACGGTCTCGACCTCGAGGCGTTTCATGCTCTATCGCGAGACGCTGACCCCGGGTGACCCGACCTCCTACGTGGTTGATGGTGTGACCAAAAAGATGGATTCGGTTGATGTCACCGTCGAGGTCAAGCAGGACGACGGCACGATCACCAACGAGACCAGGACCCTCTACTCGACCGAGAACGGTCCGATCACGAACACCCTCCAGGGCATCCCGATCCCCTGGGATGCGAGCTACGCCTACGCGTTGCGTGATCCCAACTCGGATGGCCTGCGGTTCATCAACCATTTCTTCGACTCGAACCGCGCCCAGAGCGTGGGTGGGATGGTCAAGGCGCTGAAGACGAACCAGGGTGTGCCGTGGGTCAATACGATCGCGGCCGACTCGAAGGGCAAGGCACTTTACGCCGACGTCTCGGTAACCCCGGACGTCACCGAGGAACGTTTCGCGGACTGCAACCTCCCCGGTCTGGGCGATCTCGCCTGGAACGCGGCCAGGGTTGCTGTCTTCGACGGTTCCAGAGGTTCATGTGGCCCGCAGCTCCAGCCTGGAGCGGTCGCGCCGGGCATCCTGTCCCCGAGCCAGATGCCGCTGCAGATCCGTGACGACTTCGGCTCGAACATGAACGACAGCTACTGGCTGTCCAACCCCGCAGCTCCGCTCGAAGGCTTCGCGCCGATCATCGGTGCCGAGCAGACCGCGAGGGCGCTGCGTACCCGCAACGGTCTGGTCCAGATTGAGGAGACGCTTGCGAACGGCGGCAAGTTCACCCTGCCGCGGGTAACCGAGTTCATCACCAACAACCGGAACTACGGTGCCGAATTGATGGTTGATGACATGGTCACCTACTGCAAGGCCAACCCGACGATCGACGGGGTCGACGTCGCCGAAGCCTGCACAGTTCTCGACAACTGGGACAAGACCGAGAACCTGGATTCGGCCGGAGCCCCGCTCTGGCGCGAGATCATGTTCCGTCTGCCCGGAGCGAACGACCGTTTCGTGACTCCGTTCGATATCGGTGATCCGGTCCACACACCCAGCGTGCTGAACACCTCCAACACCGATGTCCAGGAAGCGCTTTCGGAGGCCGTCACGTTCTTTGATGGCAAAGGACTGCCGCTGAACTCAAGCTGGCGCACCAACCAGTATGTGGTGCGTAACGGCGAGAAGATCCCGATCCCGGGTGGCAACGGCGGACACGGTGTGTTCAACGTGATCTCGGGGATCGAGAACCAGGACACTGGCATCTACGACGACGTCAGGCACGGAGCGAGCTTCATCCAGGCCGCTTCCCTGACCGGGGCGAAGTGCCCGCCGGTGAAGACGATCCTGGCTTACTCGCAGGCCGCGACCAACACCAAGTCGCCTCACTACGCCGACCAGACCAAGCTGTTCTCGAACAGCCAGTGGGTCAACGACCGCTTCTGCCTCAGCCAGCAGAAGAAGTCGCCCGGTCTCAAGGTGAAGAAGTTCAACGGCGGCGCCAAGGCCGCCAAGGGCTGGTAGGCAGCAGCTCACACCCGGGCCGGCATGAGGCGCCGGCCCGGGTGATTTTCCCCGGCCACGCGGGCTTCGGCGCCCAATCCGTACGAGCCGCCTCGGAGTTCGGACAGGCACCTATACTTGTGGCTGATTGACACGTCAATCAACTCGCCATGAGAGCCGCAGTCGTACAGATCAACTCATCCGCCGATCGTGATCGCAACCTCGAGGTTGCCGAAAGCCTGGTGCGTTCAGCCGCCGCCGACGGCGCTGACCTGATCGTGCTGCCGGAAAAGTGGCCGCTGCTGGCCAGCGGTGAAGAACTGATCGAAGGCAGCGAGACGATCGACGGCCCGGCGATCACCGCCGCCTGTTCCTGGGCCTCGGAGCTCGGTATCAATATCCAGGCGGGAAGCCTCTGCGAGACCGGTGAAGGTGACGCCCGGCCGAGCAACACGGCCACGATGATCTCGCCCGAAGGCGAAATCACCGCGACCTACCGCAAGATCCACATGTTCGACGTCGAAGCGGGCGGGGTCGAGTACCGCGAGTCGTCCTTCGAGCAGGCCGGCGACAGGATCGCCACCGTCACCGCCGGCGAAGCCGAGATCGGTATGACCATCTGTTACGACCTGCGTTTCCCCGAGCTGTACCGCGCGCTGCTCGACCGTGGTACCAATACCTACACCATCCCTTCGGCTTTCACTTCCGCCACCGGCCGCGACCACTGGGAGCCCTTGATCCGGGCGCGGGCGATCGAAAACGAGTCCTTCGTGCTCGCCGCCAACCAGGTCGGAAAGGCTGCCCCGGAGTTCGACTCCTGGGGTCATTCTTCGATCGTCGACCCTTGGGGTGAGATCATCGCCAGGGTGGATGAAGGCGAAGGTTTCGCCGCCGCCGACCTCGACTTCGCTTTCCTCGAAGAGACCCGCCGCCGCCTGCCGGCCGTGACCAGCCGCCGTCCCGAACTGTTCGCCCCATCGACCGGAGCGGCTGCCTGATGGCGCGCGAAGTGGCAACTGAACGCCGGCGCCAGATCCTCGACGCTGCGGTCAAGGTCTTCGCCCGCCAGGGTTTCCACTCGACCAGGGTGGCCGACATCGCCGACGAAGCCGATGTCGCTTACGGGCTCGTCTACCACTACTTCTCATCGAAAGAGAACGTGCTCAACGAGCTGTTCTCCGAACGCTGGTCGCTGCTGCTGGAAGCGATTAACGAGACCGACCAGTCCGATGCGACGCCGCAGGAGAAGCTCGGCGTGGTTGCCGGTTTCATCATCGATTCCTACCGCTACGACCCCGACCTGATGAAAGTGATCATCGTCGAGGTAACCCGGGCCGCCAACTCGTTCGGGCAGACCCACCTTGAGCAGATCAACGCCGCTTACATCGGCATCGCCAAAATCGTCTCTGACGGCCAGGCTGCGGGTGTTTTCCGCAAGGACATCGATTCGGCCTTCGCGTCGATGTACTTCTACGGCGCGATCGAGCAGCTGCTCTCGGGCTGGATCTTCGGCCTGATTCCTGGCAGCGAGCGTGATTTCGACGAAGCGCGTGAGCTGATCGTGAAAACCATCTGCGAGGGCCTCGACCAGCGGTAGTTGCGGATCAGGCGCCCCCACGGTTATGTCGGCCTTGTCTGTGGGTATTGTTGGGACCAGATATGGAAAATGAGATCGTTAGACGTTTGACCTGGAGCGCGATGCTGACTGTGAGTGGCGCAGTCGCCACCCTGATCGCAGCGCGCCTCGCCGCAATTGCCTACCGCCGGATCTTCAACGAGGAACCGCCCGAGTAGCCATGACGCCTCCGGACCCCTACAAGCCACCAGGCGACAAAACTGTCGGCGAGCTCGTCTTCGAGGTCACCGAGCAGACCTCGACCCTGATCAGGGAAGAGATCGAGCTTGCCAAGACCGAAGTCAGCGAAAAGGTTACTATCCTCGCCCGCGGATCCGCGGTCGGAATCGCCGCTGGCGTTTTCGCCTTTCTTGCTCTGATTTTGCTCATGCACGCCTTTGCGCTTGGCCTCAACTCGCTCTTCTTCGAAGGTCAGCCCTGGGCCGGTTACCTGATCGAAGCCGTGATGTTCATCGCAATCGCGGCCGGCGCCGGCTACTTCGCTTACCGCTCGTTCGAGAAGACCGGCGTGCCGATCCCGACCGAAGCGATCGAAGAGGCCCAGAAGACCAGAGCCATGCTCACACCGGGAGACGATGCCTGATGCCCGACACACCTGAAAAGCCGGAAACCGGGGGCAAGTCCGAGTCCGGGGCGAAGCCTGCATCCGAGGCCAAGACAGAGACTTTCAAGCCGGAGCCGTTCCGTCCCGAAGGAGTCGGACCCAAAACACCGGTCGACAACACACCGAACCGCTGGGCACCGGCCGAAGGCACCCCGGCCCCGTCGGCGGGCAGCCCCGGCTCGCCGTACACGCCACCGCGCCCGAAACGGACTTCAGCCCAGATCCGGGCTGACATCGACGCCCAGCGCGAGGAGCTCGGCCAGAACGTCGACCACCTGCGCGACAAGGTCACCGAGCTGACCGACTGGCGCGGCCAGTTGCTCAAGCACCGCAAGAAGATCGTGGTCGGAGCAGTAGCGACCGGTTTCGTGGTCGGCGGCCTGATGGCCTTGCGCCGACGCTGAACGGGCGCGTCAGCGGCCCAGCCTGACGAAACGCTTCTTGACGCTGGGCAACGCACCGTTGGGGGCGAACCGGACGAACGTCTTCACTTTCGCGCCGGCCTTCATTCGAACCCTGGCGCGACGGGTAACCGCCACCCGGACGATTCCTGATCGCACGATTGCCCTTGAACGGAAGGCAATTTTGGGCCCCCGGACCGATACGCGGCCCGGACCCCAGGTCCTGACCACGACCAGAGACTTCTTGCGGTTGTAACGGACGATGCGGAAAGGCTCGGCCCGGCTCCAGTCGAGCAGAGATTCGGATCCCACGTTTGCGACCAGGGGCTTGGCGTTTGATCCATCGCGAGCCATCGTCCACACGTCCCCGTCGATAAATCCCGAGGCAGAGTCGGCCCGGCTGAAGGCTATTCGGGTTCCGTCCGGAGAATAGGCCGGACCACTCGAAATGGCCCCCGAGGTCAATTGCCTGACCTTCCCACTCTTGACGCTGACAGAAGAGATCTGGCCGTCGCTGCTGTAAGCGATGTCTCTTCCGTCGGGTGAGAAGCTGAGGCCGCTGACGCCTCTCGCCCCGGCAAGCACCTTGCGGCGACTGGTTCCATCCAGGTTCGCGGTGTAAATCGTCGTTCCCTCCCCACCCTGCGGCTCGTCGGTGCTGACGAAAGCGATCTTCCTGCCATCGGGCGAGAAGATCGTTTCTCTGGGGTAAACCGCTTTGCCGGCCGCTATTTTCAAAGTCGACTTTTTCGTCAAGTAATGCAGATAGATCCCGTTGGCCGGATCGACCGTCATGGTTTCGCATTCCCGGGTATCGCAGAAAGCATCGAAGTGGGTAAGGATCATTTTCGTTGCGTCTGGTGAAACGGAAATCGGCTGGTAGAAAAGCAGGTCCGGGATCTCCCAGATCAAAGAACGGGACCCATCGGTGAGACTCTCGGAAAACAGACCACGATCGTTGACTCCATCTCCGATCGGCCAGTCCCCGTAAATCAGCGAACGCCCGTCGGGCGTGAATCTTGCGTTTCCTTTGTAAGAGCTGAACTCCGAAGCCCGCTCAATCGAGCTGCCGTCGGGGTTGATCGTCCTCAGGCCGGCTTCAAAGGGGACAGATGACCGAGGCTGGTAATCGAACAGGAGCCTGCCGTTCTTTCCTGGCAGGGCGGCCGAAGCCATCGGTGCCACGGCGAACAGCATCAGGACGAAGAGAACTCCCAGCAGGTGGGCCGGTCGAATCGACTTCAATGGTTCCTTCCAGAATCTCCGTGGACGATGTTCCCTGAACCCCCCCCTCAAGGAAAGTTGCGCTGCCCCTCAGTGTTCGATCCTATTCGCGTTCGTCGCGCCGGAAGATGTCGTCGGTGACCGAGGCGACCCGGTCGAGGAAGAGGATGCCATCGAGATGGTCGATCTCGTGGAGGACGCATCGGGCTTCGAAGCCGCTGACTTCATAGGTCCGACCACCGGTTTCGAAGGTCGCCTTCCGGGGCCGGCGCACGTTGGCGGTCAGGTCCGGCAGGCTGAGGCAGCCCTCGCGGCTGACCTTGGTCCCTTCGGAGATGTTGGTGACTTCGGGGTTGACCAGCTCGATCAACCCGTGTGATTCATTGCCGTGGGGGTGGGCCGAGATGTTTACGAGCGCGATCCTGAGCGGGATGCCGATCTGCGGTGCGGCGATGCCGACACAGCGTTCATGCGCCGCCATCGTGTCGAGGAGGTCGACCAGGGCAGCCTCGGCTTCTTCCGGAGTGGCCTCCCGGGCCACCTCCTTGAGGATCGGCGCGGGATAGGTGAGGACCTCGCGGACGGCCATTCGTTTCAGGCCCGCCTCGGCCCATCCAGGTTGCGGACACGATTTTCCGTGCCATTCATAGGAAATCGTTGCCGGGAATGTCGGGCGCGAGAAAGGCAGCAGTTCCGGAGACGATTTCTGGTCGAATTCACGGGAGATCGCTCCCGGAAACCCGATGGCATGAGTCTTCTGGCGGACACCGGTGGCTCAGAGGACTGCTGAGTCGAGCTCGGTCAGGTTCACTTCTACCCGCTTCGACGCTGACAGCTCGTCAAGCGCCGCCTGCAGTGCTCCTGAGCCTTCGGGCACGGCCAGCTCCATCATCATCGTGTAGAGCGGGGAGCCGGCATCACCGGTGCGGCGGGTGCGCAGGTCGGTGATATTGACCGAGCGTGCGGCCAGCAGTTCGGCAACCTCATGGACGATGCCGGGGCGGTCGGCGCCGTAGACGGTCAGCACGTGAGTCGGCCCTGCACCGCGCTCCAGCGAGGTGACTTCACTGACCGAGATGCCTTCGAGGCCGAACTCACGACCGACTTCGTCGAGGCGCAGGGAGAGCTCCTCGGTCGAGGTCCCGTCCGGCACCGAGACGATCAGCATCACCGCGAAATGGCCGTGAAGAATCGACATCTGCGAATCGTCGACGTTGCCGCCGGCCTCGAGCAGGGCGCCGGTGATGCCGGCGACTATGCCCGGCCGGTCGCGGCCGATCGCCGTGACCGCGAGGTTCAAAACTTGGATCCGACCAGTTCGGTCGGCACCGTTCCGAGCCCGAGCATCCCGGGCCCGGCGTGGATTCCCAGTACGGCCGACATCTCGTCGAGGAATGCGCCTTCACATTGAAAGACCTCACGGCAATGGCCAGCGAGTTCGGCCGCGAGTTCGGGCGCGGCGCTGTGCTGGACCGTCCAGGTGGTTTCGCCGCGGGCGGCGACTTCGACCGCGGTATCCCTGAGCCTCTGGACGGCTCGTGCCTTGGTCCGGACCTTGTCGAAAGGCTTGACTGTCTCTTCGAGGGTGATGATCGGTTTGATCTTGAGCGCCCCGCCGATCAGGGCCTGGGCGCTGCCGATGCGGCCGCCCTTACGCAGGTACTCGAGCGTGTCGACCATGATCCAGGTCTGAACCGACTCCCGGGCGGCTTCGGTCTGCTGAACGACTTCGGCCATCGACTTTCCGTCGCTGATCGCGTTGGCGGCGCCCAGCAGGGTGAGGGACAGGCCACCGGCTGTGGTCCGGGAGTCGACCACTGTGATGCGCTCACCACCCTTGCCTTCGGACTCGAGGCGCTCGGCCGCCTGGCGGGCCGCCTCACAGGTCCCGGAGATTCCGGAAGAGATGTGAAGGGAAAGGATCTCCTTGCCCTGCTCGAGCAACGGTTCGTAGACCTCCATGAAGTCGCCGATGGAAGGCTGCGAAGTGGTCGTCAGCTGGTCGCTCTCCAGAACCTTCCTGTAGAAGGTGGCGTAGTCGGTGATCTCGTTCTCGGGCCTCTGCTCGCCGTTCATGATCACGTAGAGGTTCACCACCTCGATACGTAAGCGTTCGCGGTCCTCGAGGGTGAGCGAAGCGGTTGAATCAGTGACCAGCGCTATTGCGGGATCGTCGGGCATTTCACGGTTCTATCAGACCGGGGGCGGTCCGTCCTGAACCTCGCACCGGAATTCGAGGGTCTTGCCGGTAAGGATCCGACCCATGTTCCTTGTGGTCAGGTGGGGATGGGGATACCCGGTCCTCACGGGACGACGCTCCGGGCGGGGCATCCCCACCCCCGCTCATACAGTTTTCGGAAAGGCGCCGAGATCCGAGTTATCACCCCTATACGGGGATAACTGCGATGTCGATGCATTGGGCGGCACGTCCCGGCTGATGAACGGTTGGGCGGGGAGACGGGTATCGCGCCCGCAGCCGTCGTCCCGGTGAGGACGTGATGCCCGTCTCCCCGCCTCCCCCAGGAGCAACGAGATCCCGATGAACAGTCGTATTGACTGACCATCGGGATCTCGACGGTCCGGACCCGACCCTTATTCTTGCCGCATGAGCAAGCCAGTCCTTTACCGCTGCCCGACCCCGACCAATTCCCTCTGCCCCTGCGGCGCTGCCGCCCGGGCCCTGAAGTCCGCGGGTGTGGAGTTCGAGAACCGCAAGGTTCCGTACTCGAAGAAGAAACGCCCGGAGATCGTCGAATTGACAGGCCAGACACGGGTTCCGGTGCTGGTCGACGGCGAAGAAATCATCCACGACTCGAAGCGGATCAAGGAGTACGTGGGTCACAGATGGAGCACCCGCTAACCTATGGTTATGTCCGGAGCTCCTGAAGCAGCAATCAACCTGACCGAAATCGCCGCCGAGAAGATCGCCGAGCTGATCGGAGATTCCCCCGAAGGCGAAGAACGGGCCCTGCGTGTGGCCGTTCGTGGTGGCGGCTGTTCCGGATTCCAGTACGCGCTTGCTTTCGACAACAAGACCGAAGAGGACCATGTCTTCGAACAACGCGGCGTGTCCGTGATCGTCGACAAGACCAGCATGCAGTTGGTGTTCGGCTCCGAGGTCGACTATGTCGAAGGCCTCACCGGCGCCGGCTTCCAGGTCAACAACCCGAACGTGGTTGCCGCCTGCGGCTGTGGCTCGTCCTTCCAGGTGAAGGACGAAGAGGAAGAACCCGCCGCCGTCTAGGAACCCGAACGCGTTCCGAGACGTTGCGGCCCTGAGCGGGGCGGCAGCGAGCCTCGTTGAATTTCCCGCTCGTTGCGTATTTCATGACCTGTGGTCGGCTGTCTGCCTGATTTCTCTGAGCCGGCGACCGCGGGCCTGAAGGCCCTTGCCTATGGGGGCTGCAGCGGTTTGCCGACTGGGGTGAAGCGCCTGTTCACAGAGCTTTCACCAATCGTTCCCTGAGCTTTCACATTCCGACCAAGACGCTGGCTCACACTTGCCGCGAGCGTGAGATCGGCTTGCGCGGATGAACGAAAGGGAGTACTTCAAGTGTCAGACATATTGAATGTCCAGGGGGAGGGGCTTCGAAGGTTGCTCCTCGCGTTCGGGCTGGCGTTGGCCGTATTCGGGCTGACCGGGCTCGCGTCTGCGGTTAATGCGAATGCCGAAGACGAAGTAATTGTCGGGATCAACTGCTCGGGCAAGGTCGAACCGGTAGAGGATTCACTGTTTCCGGACTCCTTTTCTTACGAGTTCGGCTGCAACCAGGATATTTCGGCCTTCACGCTGGTATCCAACCGGCTGATCGACAACTTCTCCACCGAAGTTATCGGTGTCGACGGTGCCGGGGAGCCTGGCGACGCCCAGGATTTCTTCTGCACCTCGACTGTGCCGTCATACGGCTTCGGCTGCTACGGCTCACCCGGCAAGACCCCGCCGACCGTGATCACCAATGGCAATCATGCGATCGGTGAGTTCTCGATGTTCGATGACGCTTGTGCGGCGGATGTACAGCCCAGGGTCTGGGGAATCGCCCAGGCGGAATACACATCAACCAACGATCTGAAAGACCCGCCGAGCGTGAAGACCTGGCTGGCCACATCAGAGCCCTTCCTGCTCAACACCAAGGCGATCAACTGCAAGGTGCTGAACGCGAAGGCCAAGGCGCAGAAGACCTGTGCCCGGGTCAAGAAGATGAAGAAGGGCAGCAACGCCAGGACCAAGGCCCGCAAGCTGTGCGTCCGCGCCAGGGCGGCCGCCCAGAAGGCCTGAGCGGTCTTCGGGCACTGAAAGATAAGAAATGCATGGAGAAAGGGATAAAATGAAGAGCTCCAAAAGAACGATCCTCGGCTTTCTGCTCGCCTGCCTCGCTTTCGTAGCGATGCCGGTGGCTGCGCAGGCCAAGCCGACCATCACCATCAGCGGATCGACCACCGTCGCGCCGCTGGCAACCCAGCTCGCGAAGGGCTACCTCAAGAGCAAGAAGTGCCGTAAGAACGGCGGCTGTGTCAAGTTCAAGATCCTCCAGGGGGGTTCCGACATCGGTGTAGCCGACGTCTCCCGCGGAAGGGTCACCTTGGGAATGTCCTCGAGGATCCCGAAGGAAAGTGATCCGGGCGGAATCGTATTCAACGAGATCGCCAAGGACGCTCTCTGCGTCGCGACCCATACGGACAACAAGATCAACGACATGACCCAGGACCAGGTCCAGGACGTATTCAGTGGTGCGGTCCGTGACTGGAGCGACGTTCCGGGCTCGAATCTGAACGGCACCGTGAACGTGACGATCAGGACCGCGGCATCCGGTACTCAGGACGCATTCGACAAGATCTTCATGGCTCCGAAGAAGACCTTCTCGGGTGCTTCACAGAAGGCGTCGAACGGTCTGATCGAGCAGCAGCTCCAGCGTGATCCGCTGGCGCTCGGCTACCTCTCGCTCGCGTTCCAGAAGGGCGTTCACATCGTCAACTACAAGGGCGTCCCCTGCACCCTGCGGGCGGCCAAGTCCGGCCAGTACCCGGGCACCCGTCCGCTGTTCCTGGTCTCCAGAGGCCCGGCCTCGGGAGCCTCGAAGAAGTGGATCAACTGGATCCGCAACAACAAGCAGGCCCTCAGGATCGCTTCCAGCTCCTGGGTTCCGTTCAAGTAATGGACGAGCAGTATCTCGGGATATTCGACGAATCTGAACAGGCGTCGAAGGAAGAACATCCCACCAACCGGCGCGTCGAGCTTATGCTCGGCGCGCTGGCTTCGTTGGTCCTGGTTTTCATTGCCGGGATGGTGATCTTCGTATTCCTCAAGGGGCTGCCGTCTCTGACCGGAAACGGCATCTCCTGGTTCGGCGGCGGTGGCAACGTCGACGAACAGCTGACCAACATCTTCAATTCGCCGGCCGAGCCCGAGAATTACGTCTACGAGCTCAGCGCCTTTCCATTGCTCTGGTCAACTTTCCTCATCTCGTTTATCGCCGTCTGCTTCGCGACGGTCATCTCGATCTTCTCCTCGATCTTCATAGTTGAATTCGCCCCGCGACCGCTCGAAAGGATCCTCGAGCCGGTGGTGAAGTTTCTCGCCGCGATCCCTTCAGTCATCTACGGACTGCTGGGGGTCCTCGTCCTCGTGCCGTGGATAAACGACACGCTGATCACCGAAGAGATGCGGGTTTCGGTCCGCTACGTGATTCAGCTCGACGGTACAAGCGTCCTCGCCGGCGTGATCATTCTCACGATCATGATCCTGCCGATCATGATCGCGATCATCACTGACTCGCTGCGGGCCGTGCCGCAGGTCTGGCGGGAAGGTGCGCTGGCCCTCGGCGTCAACCGCTGGCGGGCACTGAGGACGGTATCTCTGAGGGCGATCCGGCCGGCGATCGTCGCCGCAGCGGTACTGGCTACCGCCCGGGCCCTGGGTGAAGCGATCATGCTCGCCATGGTCACCGGATCGATCGGTTTCGCTCCGAACCCGTTCGACGGTTTCCTCTTTTTCCTGGAGCCTTCACGCCCGCTTGCAGCGACCATCATCGATGGCGCCGAAGGACTCTCGGTCGAACCGTTCGGGCAGACCATGTATGCCTTCGCTTTCATCCTGATCGTTTCTACGGGCCTCCTCTCGTTCGCCGGCTGGGCCGCACGCAAGTCACTCTCCCGCTACAGCATCGGTGCCAAATGAGCACCACTACGACCAGGAAAAGGAAGCAGGAGGCGGTTCGGCAGACCCGGGCGGCCAGACCGAAGAAGATCAAGTCCAAGGACTCATGGAGTATCGGCGATCGCATCGGGGTGGGCCTGGCCTGGTTCTTCGGCCTGATGCTCTGCCTCGTCGCTGCCGCTATCACCCTGTACATGGCCTGGAAGGGCGTCTCCTTCGTAAACTGGGAGATCATCAGCACCTCCCCCGAGGCGTCGCTCGAGCAGTCCAAGACCGGTGGCTTCCTGGACCCGATCATCGGCACCGTGCTGCTGACGGTCATTGGAGCGGCAATCGCCACCCCGATCGGGGTGGCGATTGCGATCTGGCTGACCGAGTATGGACGGCCGGCGCCGCTAGCGCGCTTCGTCGAAGCCGGGATCGAAGTGATCGTCGGCGCCCCTTCGATCGTGCTTGCGATTTTCGGCCTGCTGGTCTTTCAGCAGGGATTCCTGAGCCCGTTTTCGTTCACGGCCGAAGGCGGCGCGGTTTTTGGCCGCTCGTTCTTCGCGGCAGGTGCGGTGATGTCGCTGATCGCCCTGCCTTTCGTGGTCGGCGGCACCCGTGAGGCCCTGAATTCGATTCCCCGCCATGTCCGTGAGGCTTCCTACGCGCTCGGCAAGGATCAGGCTTCGACCATCAGGCGGGTTCTGCTGCCGAGCTCGCGCAGCGGTATCGCGACAGGCTCGACCCTCGGCATGGCCCAGATCGCCGGAGATACGGCGGTCGTGGTCGTGCTGCTCGGGGCATCGCTCCAGATCTCGCCCGAAGGTGACATCCCGGGCCTCGACGTGCTCAAAGGCACCGGCTCGACCTTGACCAGTTTCGTTTTCCAGAATTCACCGGCCGGAGAGGGAAACGCGCCTGACAAGGCCTATGCCGCGGCGTTCGTATTGCTGTTGCTGGTGATCCTTCTGAACCTGATCGTCAACCTAGTTACCAGGAAAGGAAAACAAGTATGGGGGTAAGGCCTGACCATCAGCAACCTGAAGTAGCGAGTAACGGAACTCTGCCGCATGCCGTGCCGCCGCTTCGTCGGATCGTAGTCGGGGGCGAGGTGCCGCCGATTCGGGTCGGCGACGAATACGGCAACGGCAGCAGCGCACAGGTGCCTGAGCAGCCTGCCCCGGTACCGGAGGACCAGTTCGGACCGGAGTGGTACCACGAATGCATGCGGACCGAGTCGCTCAGCATCAGCTTCGGCGAGAAAGTAGCGGTCAAGGAAGTCTCGCTTCAGGTGAACGCAGGCCAGGTGCTGGCGCTGATCGGTCCTTCGGGATGTGGCAAGACAACGTTGCTGCGTTCGATGAACAAGCTGGTGGACCTCACCCCGACGGCCCGCCGCACCGGTCGGATCCTGCTCGACGGAGAGAACATCGATCTTTTCGACGATACCCAGCTGCGCAAGCGGGTTGGCATGCTTTTTCAGCAGCCGAATCCGTTTCCGATGAGCATTTTCGACAACATCGCCTACGGCCTGCGCGAACGTGGCTCCAAGCGGCCGCGCAAGAAGGTGCTCGAGCCGATAGTGGTCGACGCGCTGAAACGGGCCGGGCTCTGGGACGAAGTCGGCGACAACCTCGACCACCCGGCGCTTTCACTTTCCGGTGGCCAGCAGCAGCGACTCTGTATCGCCAGGTCCCTGGCTGTGACGCCGGAGGTGCTGCTGCTCGACGAGCCCTGCTCGGCGCTCGACCCGATCTCCACGGCGATCATCGAGGAGACGGTTGTGCAGCTCAAGGACGATATGGCGATCGTGATCGTCACCCACAACCTTCAGCAGGCCGCGCGGGTCGCCGACCAGGTGGCCTTCATGTATCTCGGGGACCTGGTCGAGTACGGCTCGGCCGACCAGATCTTCAATGATCCGATGGCTGAGCGCACCAAGGATTATGTGCGCGGAGACTTCGGATGAAACCGCGCCTGGCCGCCCTGACCGGTTTCGCCGGAGTACTCGCCGCTGTCGCTGTCGTAGCCGGCTGCCAGTCGACCCAGGACAAGAGCGCTGCGCTCGAAGCCCAGGGAGCCGAGATCGCCAAGGTCGAGAAGATCAAGATCGGTGCCGCCAATCAGGCGATCGAGGTGACCGACCAGACCCTGCTGACGGACCAGTACGGCAGTGCCGCGGTCCTTCGTGTCAAGAACAGTTCACCCGAGAACCAGGTGGCCGTTCCGGTGGCGTTGGAAGTAAAGGATTCGAAAGGAAAATCGATCTATAAGAATAACACCGAGGGCCTCGAGAAAGGCCTGATCACCATCCCGCTCGTTGAAGGAAATAGTGAGACCTGGTGGGTGAACGATCAGGTCCTGGTAAGCCGAAAACCGAAGAGCGCCGACGTCACGATCGGCAAGTCGGACGTGCCATCGCCGGGACAGATCCCTGAAATCCAGGTTTCGCCACCAACCGTGGAACTTGACCCGGTTTCAGGGACCAACATCACTGGTGAAGTAACCAACAAGTCAGGGATCGAGCAGATCGATCTGCTGCTCTACGCGGTGGCTACAGAGGGCGGCAAGGTCGTGGCCGCCGGGAGGGGGCTGATCCCGAAGCTGAAGACCGGGGGCAAGCCAGAGCCCTACCGGATCTATTTCATCGGTGACCCGAAAAATGCGGATATCGAGGTATTCGCACTACCTTCGAATTTCGAATAGGAGAAACAGGGGAATGAGCAATCTGACACAAATCACGCCACCGGCAAACGCTCCGGTGCGCTGCACCGGATGCGGACAGACCATGGCTGCCGACCAGCGCTACTGCCTCGAATGTGGCAGGCGAAAGGGCGATCCACGGGTCGAGTTCAATGATTACATGAAGGACGGGATCCCGGAAGGCGAAGGACCGCCACCGATCCCGCCGACCGGCCTTCCGGCCGCAGCTCCTTTCCCGGTTGACCCCCGTCCCGTGCGGGAAGTAACCCCTCTGATGGCGGCCGCAGGGCTGGCGGCATTTGCGGTGATCCTTCTGCTCGGCGTCGTGGTCGGGCAACTGGGAGGATCGGATTCCCAAACCCCTGTGGTCGCGGCCACCGGGCTTCCGGCGACGGCTACGGCTACAACTGAAAGCAGCGGCGGTACGGGCACCGATGTGACCGTCAGCTTCAAGGCTGACTGGCCCTCCGGCACCGATGGCTTCACGATCGAGCTTGCGACGGTTTCGAAGGATTCGGCCGACGGAGCTTTTGTCGAGACAACCAAGACCGATCTGGCCGCTCAGGGTGCATCTGAAGTCGGTGCCCTGGATTCGGATGAGTACGCCAGTCTTCCTGGCGGCAACTACGTTTTCTATTCGGGTGTGTATGACACCAAGGCAGACGCCGAAAAGGCACTGGGAGATCTCTCCGGCAGCTTTCCCGACGCCCAGGTGATCGAAGTGAGTACGACCGCCATCGCCGGCGACGGCGGTGACAGCGGCGGAGACGGTGGCGGCAACGCGCTGATCACCGACGATCCTGCTGCCGAGGCCAATCCGGACGAGGTTGTGAAGGCGAGCGAGGAAGACCTGAAGGCGATCAACGACGCTGACGCCGAAGATTTTCAGGAGCTTCAGGACAAGCTTCCGCCGACCATCGAAACCGAAGGCGAGGCGCCACCGCCGGACAACAAGGCCCCCGGTGGCGGCGGCAACGCAGTGGATATCGGCTGAGCGATGGGACCATCAAATCTGATCAGAAGAGGTCGTCCGACTCCCGAACAGCAGGCCAAGGCTGCCAAGCCGATGACCAGGCTGGAAGAGCGTCGTGAGGAGCTGCGGGCCCGGTTCACCGAGATGCAGTGGGACCTCGGCGGGGCCGCCTACGAGATGGCGGCGAGGGACTACTTTCGCCTCGACGTCCTGGCCGGCATGGCATCCCGCCTGCAGGTCGTCGACGCGGAGCTCGCCGAGATCGAACGGATGACCCGGCTGGAGAAAGCCGGCGCGGCCGGCAGCTGTGCCGGTTGCGGGTCGCTCTTCGCCCGCGGTGCGCTCTACTGCTGGCGCTGCGGGCGCAACCTGAACGAAAGCAGCGGAACCGTGGTTGGCCCGAGCGCGGCCGGTCAGATCGTGATCGGCCCGGCCGCGACGACCGCACAGGAGAGCCCGACCGCACAGGAGAGCCCGACCGCACAGGAGAGCCCGACCGCACAGGAGATCCGGGAAACCCCGTTGCCGCCTGAAACTTCGGTGCCACCGGAAGCCTCGTTGCCACCGGAAGCCTCGGTGCCACCGGAAGCCTC
>Ga0105046_10005281_pt1 | contig 20453 bp, 11 predicted proteins | sample MAT03_FD_78385 | JGI IMG/M metagenome (GOLD analysis project Ga0105046, IMG submission 78385) | Freshwater microbial communities from Lake Fryxell liftoff mats and glacier meltwater in Antarctica - MAT-03 (megahit assembly) | ecosystem: Environmental > Aquatic > Freshwater > Ice > Liftoff...
GATTGCACCTGCTGCCGGACCAGCAATTTTAGTCCACAAGAAAGTGGCAATCGTACCGTCTGCATCTGTTCCAGATCCGTTTAATGATGTTGTATTGGTGGGTAAAGTAATCGTGGCATCGTTACCTGCGTTAGCAGTTGGTGCCTGGTTACTTCCAAGTATGGTAACAGTGGTTTCTTGAAAATCTGATAACCCAATGCTATTGGTACATGTATTCCTAAATTGGTAAACCCCTGCAGCCAATCCGGTTACATTGGTTACTTGTTGGGTAGCGTTTGTAATAACGGGTGTGTTAGGACCACTCACCATTGTCCAGCTATTGGTAGTGGTGATGGTATTAGCGGTCGTGGGTTGTTGTTGGTTTACAGAACCATACAAAATAATATTGTTGGTGCCGGCAGCAAAAACCCGATCAGCTCCAGCGTATCCATAAGGAGGGCGATTGGTAGTTCTGGTTGCATTTGGTGTGATAGTCCAACTTTTAGTCAAAGGGGTTACTTTCCTTAATCCTACAACATCATAATAGTTGGGATTATCGGCATAGTTGATCCCCGTTGTTCCGGGATACCCTGCGTAGGAAGGTAGTGAGATTCCATTACCAAGGGCAAAGGATTTATTTCTACCCCAGCTGTACCAATTTCCTTCTAAGTCCTGCACATATTTATAAAAAGTAACGGTGTTTCCGGCTCTGAAATTTTTGAATTTTCCTGGAATCTGCACTAGTGGTTGCATCATTCCATAAGCCGCCCAGTTCCAGTTGTATGGGTTCGTTGCGGTTCTCCAAAAAGTGTTTCCAATTCCATTTCCAATCTCCCCCATCACATTATCGCCTGTTCCAAATAAATGATCATTTGCATCTATTAAATGAAGTGTATTAGTACCTCCGACTATTTCTTTAATAGGAAAATTTACGCCTCTGCTGGTGTAGTAATTGGTAACATTTACCGGATTTGGATTTTGCCATTGTGGCTGTGCACCAACGTAATCTCCCGTGAAACCCCAACCCCAAATTTGATTATTGGCGGTCACAATTACTTTAGCCAAGTGACCTACCAGCGCAATTTTTCTAATTTGATTGGTTCCCCATCCCCCCGTTACCTGAAGGGGGGTGGTACGAGTGCGATCCCATTGCCATAAGGTTCCATCGGAAGCCAATCCCCATGCGTAGGTGTATTGACCAAAGCTGGTGGAGGAGGCCGCTTGAATGTCTACAATGGTTCTCGATCCAGGAGGCGAAGTTAATTTTCTAGGCACTTCTGTACCTACACCCCCGGTTTGGTTGAGAACATCATCTAAACCCCAATACCATACTTCTCCATTTCTAATAGACAAGCAGGATTGATACAGACCTCGCACCAAAGTATTTCCTGTGAAGGGTTGACCAAGATTATCGACCGATACAGTGGTAGAGGTGGCATTATTTCTTAATTTATAAACTTTGCCCTGTGCATCCCATGCGGCGGTACTGTATTGCATACCGTCCATACCAACGATGTTACTAAGGCCCGGGTACATTTTGATTTGGATCGTTATAGTAGCTTGGCTGGCTACCCAGGCAGTACCATCATCTTTAAGATAACTGGTGACATATTCACCGGTACCCACGGCCAAGATGTTAGGTTGGGCATGGACTTGTACCGTGCTAAGCACTATAAATAATGCGAACAATAATTCGGGAAAAAAGGATTGGATTTTCATGGTGGTTTTTCGGTTAGATCGGGATATTGTTTGGATGATCAGCCGTAGTAAAAACGATATTGGATAAAGGATAATTGGTTGTTTGAATTAGAAAACGGTGTGATGACCCTAAAGATCTGTCAGCAATTTTTTCGCAGGTAAAATAAACTGTAAAAAAAAGTGAAAAAAGTAAATATGAGGCGGCTGATTGTATTCCGATATGATGAACGGAATCAATAAAATTGCTTGAACCCCTCGTGGATGTTGCCCTGACAAAATTTGCAAAAGGCCCTTTTGTAAATTTAATCATTTTTTGGTTTTTCTTAATGGATATCTGAGTGCCCCTTACATGTAAAACCATGTTTGTCACAATACATTGTCGCGTAAAAACAGACGTTTTTATCTAACATAGCATGTCAATGACTTTTAATGATTCATCTTGTGCAAGGAGGAATATTTCACGGAGACCGCTAGAAACAAGAACCATACCAAAACGGTTAGCCCGGACGTATTCTTAATTTATAACGGAAAAGGGTAAGAGATTATTATGAATGGCAAAGAAATAAAATAAACACAGACATTGGGCCTACACTTATCCACAAACAATGCAGTGTTGACATCTTGCCGAAAAGACGGGGTTTTCCACAAAACTCAAAGAGTTTTTTTGATGGCGTATGTAGGATAAATCCTTTAAAAAAATATGCTAGTGAACCACCACTTTAACATCGTCGAAAGCGATCGTCCCTTTTTCGTCTGTGACAGTCAATTTAAAAAAGTGCTCTCCTTTGCTGAGCCCCGTTACTTTTGTAATCATTTGATCTGGAGCAATTAAGCTGCCATCACCTGATATTTTTTCCCACTTATAGGTTGTTATTCGGCTGCCTTGTGCAGATGAAAACTTGCCTGATAAAGTAGTAAAAGGTTCCTTTATATATTGGTCTATTCCAGAATGCGCAATGGGGAGCGGTTGATATTTGTCAGTAATTCTTTCATGGATTTTCCATTTTACCGAAAGTGGAGATACTTTTTTAGGAGCTGGCACATCCAGTGCATTGGGATATTTTGCTTCATCTAGCACTGAAAGACTCACTCCATTGCCCAATGATCTGGCTTTATTTCGACCCCAACTATACCACTGGTCGCCCATATCCTGAACATAAAAATAGAAAGTGATGGTATTGCTGGTATTCAGATTTTTGAATTTTCCAGGAATTTGAACTGGCTTAGAAATCATTTCATTGTGTTTCCAAGTCCAAGCGTATGGCATGGGTGTATTTCCTTTCCAGTTTGGGTGTTCGATTCCATTTCCAATTTCCCCCTGCACATTTTCTCCTGCGCCAAAAAGATGGTCGTTAGCATCAATAATGTGCAGTGTGTTGTAATTCCCAACGAGCTCTTTACTAGGAAACGTACAACCAGCAGCCGTCCACCATTTTTTAATGGAAACCGGTTGTGTTCCAAGATCGGTGGTGCCGAGGTAGGAACCTAAGTAACCCCAAGCCAATAAATCGTTCGCAGTTTCTACCACATAACAAGCAGCACCTATCCCAGCAATATCCCGGGCTGCTGCATTTAGTTTTACCCGAACAGGCTGAACGGCCTTTTTCTTATATATCCACACACTGCCATCTGTGGCAAGTGCAAGAAAAGAGGGCTCTCCCATGGTAAGGGTTACTATTTTTTTGATCTGTTTTCCGATTGGCTGAGGCAATAGCACCGGCACTTCAATGCCTACCCCATTGTTCATCCAAAGAAGGTCTTCGCCCCAAATGAATAGACTGTCTTTTTTGATACTGAGGTATGTTTGGTACCATCCATAAACTTTAGTATTTCCGGTAAAATCGTTTCCGTAAGCATCCTTTTTTACTTGTTTAGCATAGGGAACGCCGTTTTGATAAATTCCAACTATGAAAACATTCCCTGTGCTATCCAGCACAATATTGGTGTATTGTGCACCATCAACTGCTTTCACCGCGGTTATATTATATTTCACTGGTTGATAACGATTGCCAGTGTAAGCAGTTACAAATAATTTGCCTTCCTCAGTCCTATAAGTGGTTAAATACTCGCCGGCCCCTACTTGTACAATCCTTTGGGGTTGTACAAGTGTTTGACAGAAGCCGATACTACCTAAAAAAAGCAAAACATAAAAACAACAAAATAATTTCTTCATGTGCAGGCGTTCGTAAATATTTACATAGATGTCAAATTTAAAAGAATACACTCTTTGGGAGCGTCCTTTTACAAAAATTAACAAGTGCTGTTAAGGTTTATTTTAATTTATAAAGTTATTTTAAAATGACGAAATCGTTTTTAACTTTTTACCATCAGCAATGTTAATTTGAATAGTAAGCAAAGATGATGCTGCTGTAGAAACAGTTTTCAAATAAAAAGCAGACAATCCTGTTACATCCCCTATAAATATTAATCTCAGCTTTAAACAACCAATCTGCTATATTTAAGAGATAGGATTGCATCGCTTGCACTGGCGGGATGCAAAACATCTTCTCCTGAAAACTGAAGTAATTTACTGATCTGATAAAATAATAAAGCGGGAGTCGGATGCTGGAGGCGATATATCCATGAACCCGACAACTTATTCGTTTTACAGATTGCTTTTTTTGAGTTCTGATACTGCATATTCACATGCCCTGGCAGTGAGTGCCATATAGGTCAGGGAAGGATTTTGACAACCGCCTGAAGGCATGCAGCTACCGTCTGTGATAAAAATATTTTTTACGTCGTGCATTTGATTGAATTGGTTGAGTACTGAAGTTTTAGGATCTGTTCCCATTCTGGCAGTACCCATTTCATGAATGGTAGTGCCGCCTGTAAAATTATAATCAAAGGTTTGAACATTGTTGAACCCAGCGGTGTCGAGCATTTCAGCCGCAGCGGATTGTGCATCTTTGCGCATAGCTTTTTCGTTGTCGCCAAATTCAAAATCGATTTCAACTAATGGAAGTCCCCACTGGTCTTTTTTATTATGATCTAATATTACTTTGTTGGATGGGTTTGGTAAACATTCCCCCCAAGCGCCCATCCACATCGTCCAAGGGCCAGGGGTGGTCAATGTTTTTTTAAAATCTGCACCAAAGCCATTATCCGCCTGCATCAGATCTTGCCATTCATTCCGCTCTCCATCAGCCTGAAAACCATACCCGCGAATAAAATCTGGATGTTTTGATTGCTCACTAACGTTTCGGAACCGGGGTACGTAAATACCAGTGGGTCTTCTTCCTGTATAATACTGGTCTTTGTATCCATCATGTTCTCCGGTAGCACCTGCGCCCGAATGATGATCCATAAGGTTCAACCCTATCTGCCCGCTCGAATTGCCCAATCCATTCGGGAAGCGATTGTTAGCGGACTGTAGTAAGATACTGGCGGAAGCGATCGTTGAAGCGTTCAGGAAAATAATGTTCGCGAAAAAGTCAGTGGTTTCTTTGGTAACCTCATCAATTATTCGAACACCGGCGGCTTTTGATTTTTGCTCGTCAAAAATTATTTCATAAACTATAGCATGGGGTCGAATGGTAAGGTTTCCGGTAGCCGCCGCTGCAGGTAAGGTAGCAGAATTGCTGCTAAAATATCCTCCGAAGGGGCAACCTCTTTCGCACAAATTACGATACTGACATGGCCCTCTTCCTTCCCAGCCTTTGCTGAGATTGGCAACTCGCCCATTGGTAACATACCTTTCTTTAAATTTATCTTTTACTTTTTGTGCAAAATGTTTTTCGATACAATTCATTTCCATGGGAGGTAAAAAAATACTGTCGGGCAAATGCGGGATACCTTCTGGATGACCGCTGATACCAACAAATTTTTCTACGTAATCATACCATGGGGCGATGTCTTTGTAACGGATTGGCCAATCAGTTCCGTGGCCGTCTTTTAGGTTGGCTTCAAAATCCAGGTCGCTGAGCCGGTAAGTTTGCCTGCCCCAGGTAAGTGATCTTCCTCCAACCTGATATCCTCTGATCCAATTAAATGGTTTAGATTGTGTATAAGGATGTTGCTGATCGTTTACGTAAAAATGGCGGCTGCCTTCATTGTAAGCTAGGCATTGCACTGGATTTTCTTCACGATCTAGTTCAGAAAGTTGTAATCTATTCTTAAACTCCCATGGACGCATAGACGCAGTTGGATAGTCTTTGATGTGTTCTACATTTCTACCCCTTTCCAACAAAAGCGTTTTTAATCCTTTTGCACAGAGCTCTTTAGCAGCCCACCCCCCACTGATACCGCTGCCTACGACAATGGCATCGTAGCTATTAGCGGCTATTCCGCTGGTATTTATTCGAACGTTTGGTGAATCTTGAGTTTGTCCCATAAGTTGTTATTTGGTGGCCCATGATTTTTGTCCTGCTTTCGATGGTACACATCCTTCAAATTTTCCAGGTATGTAATCATAAGCCAATGCAATAGTGGCCCCATCTTTTGATGTACAATAAGCGATGGCGGTGTACTGTTTTAGAATATCAAAAAATGATTTTCCCAGTAATTTATTTTTGGCTTTGCCTATTTTACCTGAATAGTTTTTCCCTTTCTCATAAAATCTTTGTACAATTTGTTGTTGTGTAGCGAAAGGCAATTGAGGAAAAGGTTGATTGTATGTATTCTTTGTATAGTCTACCAACTCCTTGAGGCCTTCTATAAAATTGTTTTGTGTTTTTCGATCTGCGTTGTTTTTGATCATGTAAATTACTATAGCAGGAGAGCCGGTGTCGATAGCCCCTGGCGTATCTGTTCTGGGTATGATGTTTTCAGTAAGGGCAGCAATCAGTTTTGTATTTGCGTCCAGAAAAAACAGGTCAGGCTTCTTGTTCACTTGATACAGCTTGTATCCTGAGTAAGTAGCTACTGCACCTGCGCCTAAAGCCAATAAAGAAAAAATTGCCTTTCTCCTGTTCATAAAAAAACGTAGGTTTATTTATTTTTAAGTGCCCAAGAAAGTGGGACCCCAATCAACTGTTCGATCAGAATGATAGAGATATTGAGTTCTTTTTGATGTGTGACTAACTTTGATTTTTCTGTCAGATAAGCTTGGTGTGTTTTATTCATATCTTCTAAAGATATTTCTCCATCAGTATACGATTTTTGTGCTCCTTCATAAGCTGCATATTCATATTCTATATAACTTTTCTGTATTAAAACAATTTCATTTTTTTCTTTGTAATTCTCATATGCTACCAGCACCGCTGTTCTTACAATTTGTTGCTTGTCTCTTTTAATTTCGTTGTTGATAACCAAATTTTCGTTGGCTACTTTTTTATCTCTTTTATATCGGGATAATAAGTCGAAAGGAACGACCAAACCAAGATTGTATTTTGGAAAAAAACTGGCGGCCTCAGAACCTTGGATAACAAATTCGTTGATATTAGCTCCCACATTTAAGGCACTTAACCATGATAATTTAGACTTTGCAACATCAGCGTCCGAGATTCTTATATTGGCATCTGCGATAGTGATGGCGGGGTTTTGTTCTGCTAGTTTTACGAGCCTTTCTTTGATGAGTGAATCTTGGTTTAAGGTGCGGAGATCAATCTTATTGGCTGTGATAGATTCGTTGCGTTTATCCTGGTACTTTTTCCGAATACTGTCTGGTACCTGCGGAATGCGTTGAGCAAAAGTATGGCCTATAAAAATAATCAGTACAATCAATACACACCCGATATATTTCATCATCAAAATTTTAATAAAGTGAAGATTTTCATAACATTTTTAGTTGCCCATCAGCTTTCAGTACCCGTGATTCGTCAAATTCTAATAAACGTTTCATTAAAGATAGACAACAAAAAAAGAAAATACCACCAGGAAATTGTCCTACCGTTTCCTGTGAGTACTGTGCAACGATAATTGGGAACAAGGTACAAAGTATCATTACCATGTAAAGCCTTAGTTCTTTATTACGAATTTTAAAATAATAATAAATTCCTTGATAGAAAATAGAAAGCTGAAACAGCATCCAAATAATCAATCCCACCCAACCCAGTTCCAAACCAACTTTTAACAAGCCACTGTCTGTAGGAAAACCAGCCAAGGGATGGTAAGGATGTTGGTAAAGACCCAAAGAATTAGTTGTGCCAAGACCCCCGCCGATGGGGTGTTGATACAGATATGGTTGGATATAATGACGATTTATATCTCTTAAGTTCAACGATTCATCTTTGGAATCGAATGTACTTCTTACTCTGTTCAGCGTTGGATTTGAGTAAATTGGTACAAACAATACACCCATTGCAAACATCACACCTACGAACAATGTGATCAGTGTTGCTTTGTTCTGAATGGTAATAAACCCATATAGAATTAGTCCAACAGGAACGATAATAGTGGTGGTTCGGGTACCAGAATACGCCATACCGAGCATCATGATCAGCGCGAAGAAAAATAGCACGTACTTTCTGGCAGAATTGGGCGTATTAATGGCGAGAATGATGGTAAATACAGCCATCGAACCTGCTAACACGCCAAAAGATACCACATCAGACAGAAAAGAAAATTTGCGTAACTGACCACCTTGAAAAAGCAATTCAAAAGTTCCAGGTGTACTCAGGATGTAATTTAACTCCATAGGAAGGTACCCAAACCATTGCTGAAAACATCCATAGATGGCAACGATAAAAGAACATAATACCCAGAACTTAACAAAGAATCGCATTTTATCAATAGTATCAATCACCCTGTAAGCAATCACAAATAAGAGCATAAATACAAGGGTTCTTTTAAATGCACCAAACCAAGTACTTATTCCAATTACATTCGGATTAAATACTTCTATAGTGATGTAAATCATATTCAACATCAGCATAATACCTACAACTGTTTTGAATAAGCCAGTTTTATTGATATCACCGGATCGTTTAGATATAAAGGTTCCCAGAAATAAAAATAAAATCAGGATCTCTAATGCCGTGCTGAGGGGAAGTAAGTCTCTACCCAATAAATGATTGGGATAAAAAACAAAAATACCTGCAATGTTTACAATGTAGAAACCTACCAGTGGCTTGAACAAACAATAATAAAGTACTACTAAACCAATCAATAATGCGCCAAAGGCAAGGGGCACAAAAAAAAGATCTTTGGCACCAAAGTACCCACCAGCAATTGCAATGAGTAGTAGTATGGGGATTCCCCACGGGCTCATGAACTTTTTTTGGATGAGTTCTTTTTTGATCCATGAATGAAATCGGGTGGCGGTATTTTGAAGTTCTGTACTCAATTTGAATTAATAAAAAATAATTTTAACGAATAAAAAAACCAGTACGACCGTCACAAAGATGAGCGATATAATTTCAGTGAGGCGCGATCCTTTCACATCTCCATTTTCTTCAGGTAGATCTTCGTTGTACATGTCAATCGTTTAGGTGTTTGTTGATGGCCTCATACATTTTCATTACGGAATGATGCCATGTGTGAGACCTTGCTACTGTTATTCGTTTTGCGATGGCTCCCTGGTCATCCTTGCTAGCCAAAGCATTTTCGATGGCTATAAGGTATTCTTCCTCTGTATGGCAGAGATAAGTAACCTCCTTAAATTCACTCATCGCAGGTGTTGCAGTAGCTACTATTGGTTTGCCCGCAGCAAGATACTCATCTATTTTTCTTGGATAGTTACCAATGGTCATTTGATTAACTACCTGCGGGTTAAGGCATACGTCAAACTGATGAACGTAAGCGGGCAATTCTACGGGCTCTTTATGACCAAGGAAATATACGTTTGGTAATTGGTGCAAGGCGGATTTTTTGAAATCTTCATCCTCCGGACCAACAAGTACCAAACTCCAATTTGGTCTTTTATTTGCAATAAACAACAATAAATTAATATCTAACCGCAAACTTAATAAAGCACCGGAATAGCCAATAATCGGGCCGTCAATTTTTCGTATATCTGGTGGAATCGTACTTGGTTTTTGAGCAAATTCGTTTACCTCGCAGCCCTGCCCTATATAGTAAGAAGCTTTGTTATATTTGGCCGCATAATCTGCCAGATAGGTAGAATTAGCGGTAACTACATTAGCCTGAGCTAATATTTTCGGCTCTGACCTTACCCCATGTTTGTAAAAATATGGTTGAGACAATAAATAATCCCGGAGATAATACATTTCAAAATCAAGTCCGATGTATTGCTTCAGATACAGGCCGTTGTAAAAATCATTATCTGTGAGTAGAATAGAATTTTTAAACTGTAATTGATCGCAAGCCCACCTTACTTCACTAGCCAGTTTGCTGTTATTTCTTTTATTAAAAAATTGATAAATAAAACCTGCCGGCATCCAGTTGATTGATTCTAACATTGTTTGCGGATTGAAAACCCACAAGTTATGACTCACCTCATCCAATACCCCAATTCCTTTTTTAATACTGTTTAAACGATTGATGGTTTTAACGTCTTCCTTTTTTTTAATTGCCGTAATTCTATCAAGTGGCCGGTTTACATACAGCACCCGGTATTGCTTAGCAATTTCCAGCGCCATATTCTTGAAATTACAACCAATTTCAATATCCCATGGCTGAATGCCCAGCATGATAATATCTCTTTTTACTTTTAGTTCTTTTTCCATTGAGCCTTATCAAATATCATTTTTGTTAGTTCCGGATAAAACAGGAATGCCTGTTTGAAACAGTTCATAAATCGTATACCGAAAAATTTATACAAAATAATTTGGGTCATAATGAAACCAACTACATGCGCAGCAATCAGTGCATAGGCAGCCCCTATAAACCCATAATTTTTTATACCAATATAAGTAAATACTACGTATATAAAAGCGATGATTGTAATAGTAATAAAATTAACTTTTGGTTTCCCCGTAGAATCAATAATTACGCCGTACTGTTTTAAAAAGGCCAAAAAAATTCCTGTTACTGAAAGTAACTGTAAAAAGGGAACGGCTACTAAGTATTCGGGACCTGAAATAAACAATATTATAAACTTAGGAAACAAAATAATGAAGAGTATCATCGGAATGGTAAAGCAAAGAGTAGCCCCTACTGTCTTTTCGTAATAGTATTTAATGAGCTCTTTATTTTCGGCATTCTCTTTTTTTGCGCTTTTCGGAAAAAGTAAGTCACTCAATACCTGAGAAGGCATATCAGTCAAATTAACCACCCTGGCTGAAACCCCCTGTAACGCATTAAAAATAGTAGTTCCCAGCATAGGTGCCATCATCATTTGTGCAGCATTGGCAAACACCAACGTGCTTAAACCTGATCCGAATACATACTTCCCAAAATGCCAGAGCTTATTTGTCCATTCCCACGTAAGTAAAAACACTTTTTCTAGGTGATTAGCTACATAGATATAAGATACTCCGATGCCTGCTGCAATTCCTATACAATAAAAAATAACGAGGTGATTGAGTGTAATTTTATCGTCGAAAAGCAAAAATAAAATCAATAATAAAAGGCTGATGCCCTGTCGAAAAAAATACGTCCAGAACAACCCCCTAAACTGAGATTTGCTGTACATGATCCATTCGAAATGAGAGAAGGGAATCAGGAGCAGCATGCCTCCCAAAAAAATATACAGCATACTTTCTAAGGCAGGAGATGCCTGAATATTGGCGATAGGAACAGCAGTAAACAACAAAACGATAATGATCGAGATCGTTACGATAATATTCAAAAAAAGTGCAGAAGATAAAATATATTTCTGGTCTTCTGGCCCTGCATGATTTACATATTTGATCATGGAAGTTTTTACGAGGGCTTGTCTGATTAATTCAACAAAAGACGTTACCACCAAAAACAATGACCAAACACCCATTTCTTCTACAGATAGAGCGTCTTTTGCAAGTATCATTGTACTAACCAATCCAAAAATAGGAATAGAAAGTTTTTGCAAACCGTTAAAAAAGCCGTCAAGAAGCCAATTGTTATTTTTTGCCGTTTTCATTAAATAAGGCTTGCGCTACTTTTTTAAAATTTTTGATCGATATACACTTTTACAGATTTCTTTAAAGGCGATAGCAGCTTCTTTGAATTCCTGACTAAATGACCTTTTCGGAAAAAAATCATCTGCCCACTCAGGCTTCCACCCTGCGGTAAAATATTGTCTAATTGCAGGATCTTGTGGTTCTACTTCATATTCAAAATTATTTTCCCACTCTATTCGAATGGTCATAATATTAGGGTGAGTTCTTTCTACCATTTTAAATCCTATGCTATTTTTGGGCAGGTATTCCTGCACCAGATTACCCAGGTAGTAGCCATATACAAACCCTAAAGGTTCTTTGTCTACGAGGTATAATTTATCCTTATGTTCATGAATAATCCATTTGTGAGATATTCTAGGTGCAAGCACTTCCCCTAACAGGGAAGGTGTTTCGATGTACCCTCTTTTACCTACGCGAAACAATTCTGATAAAAATTTAACCGGATTTTCTACATGCTCTAACACATGACAACAGATTACATAATCGAATTCATGATCGGCAAACGGTAAATTTTCGCCATCGGCAGAAATGAATTGTTGTTTTTCAAAAACTTTAATATCACCACTTCGATGAAAATTTGTATCAGTAAATTTATCTACCACTACATTAGCGCGTGGATGGGGATTGTGCCCACAACCAACATCCAGTACTTTGTCTGATAGCTTAATATTTAAGTGAACACGACTTTTGGGATTACGTAATTTCATGCCTTATTTAGATCTTTTAATTGTTTATGGATCTTACACCATTTTACTATGCTGTACTTTTTTCTGAGCTTCTAACGAAAAAAGCCATTTCATGTTGAGTTTAACTGCCATTTTATAAATGAAAACGGGAACGATTAGCCCAAGAATAATTCCCGTAATCAATAAAACAGGTACATTGGTAATATTTAAAACCCTTGTCATAAATATTCTGGTTCCGGCCAAAACCATCACATGAGATACGTAAATGTACAAAGAATGGCTACCAAGTACATGCAACCAGCGTAACTTGTTTAAGCGCTGCAGATTAAAACTAAGAATAATAATAAAAAAGGCCCCCAATAATGCAATAAATATAAAACGGACTGGATCGTAGTACTCAACAAAATCATAATTCCTTGCTACGTAAGGAATATTCGTCACCAGGTAATAATACTGGGATGCAACAAAAGGTATCAGCAGCAACAGCAGCCACCTAAAGGACGACAACTTGTTGATATTGTTTTTATTTGTAACAAAAGAACCAATTAAATCTCCTATTGCTAAAAAAATATAGTAGTGAAGTATGTCACCTAAAAAGTAAAGATTGATTTTTTGTTGGTAAACGTACACCGATACAGCAAACATGACGCAGCCCAGCAAGAACTGAATAAACTTTTTTGGTTTAAACAAATGACTCACTAAAACATACAACACCGATACATTGAAGAGGGCATACAAATACCAAAATTGTTCCACTAGCCTGGGACTGTACAACAAATATAGGTAACTAAATGCTGTTCTATCTGCATTCACATAACCCTTGAGGAGCAATTGAATACTGATTTGCATAGCTCCCCAAAGGAAGTAAGGATATAAAATGGTTCGCGCTTTGGTTTCAACAAACGACGTAGTTCCCCGTTTTGCCAAGCTTGCCATCACAAACATTCCAGAAATGATGAAGAACAAAGGCATTCTGAAACTAAAAAACAAAATATTGGCGTATTCTATATCAATGTATTCCTGAATATCGAAACCGGCGTTTTTGATGCCTTCAAAAACATGCCTATATAGCACAAGCACTAATGCAATACCTCTTGAATAATCAATCCACGTTTGCCTTTCTGATGATTTCATTGCGGGAATTTGAAGTGCATCAGGAATTAATATTCTCAATTACTACTTTATTCAGAATAACGCCATGATTTTTTTCTTTCATTTCTGCAATAAATCTGAGCGATTCCTGGTCAACCAGTTGTACAGAGGCGTTTGCAGCAAAAACGGTGAAAATGCCTTCTACATTTTTGGCAATTTCTCTACTGTCGGCATAGTTGTTTAAAGAAGCCCCTTCTATAAGTATAAAATCAAACCCTGGTTTCAAGTATTCAAAAAAAGCACTCATGTCTATATTGTATAATGCTTCGGCGGGCGTAATATTTGCTTCTTTGCAGCCGATGATGAACAGGTCTTCTAGTGTTGTTTTACCTGCAATCTTTAATTGACTGGCAGGTACCGAGTAATTCAATTTCTGTGCTACATCCTGAATAAAAACATCTATATTAAATTGGCGTGTTAGTGAATTATTCGAAAAATTCATATCTATGATCAATACCTTTTTTTTGCTTAGTAAAAGACTACTAGCGAGCGCTTCTATGATTACAGACTTACCAGTTTTTGCCTGTGTGCTGGTGAATAAAAATATTTTTTTACCAGAATTCAGTAATTCATAGCGTAATTTTCGAATATTGTTTTTGAAGACGGCATTTTTTCGAATCAATTTTCCAGATCCATCGGCAACCATTAGTTCAGAAATTGTTTGTTTTTTAATGTTGATCTGATTGATCACAGTAGAAATTTTAGCTTTAGATAGTTTGCCAAAAATACCTGGCGTTTTTACAGAGGAATCAAAGATTTCGAGGAAAATAAAAAAAACAGCTAATAGAAAAAATACTGAAATACCCGTTAACATCATTTTTACCAGGGTTTTCTTAGAATTGGGTTCTGCGGCTGGTTGACCTACCCTTGTTTGAATAAAGTTGGCAGTAGGGTCGTCTTTAGAAAGTCCTTCCACCTGATTGTACATCTCTTTTACATTTCCGAGTTGTTTGTTTTCCATTTCCAGTTTGGTTTTGATGACGTCCATTTTCACTTCACTTCCAGGACTTGCATTGGTCATCCCCATGTATTTCCGAATCCTTGCTTCGTAATCTACAATAGTTGATTTTGCTGCATTCATCAATGCATTTTCTTCACTGATCTCTTTATTCAATCCATCAATTTGATCATTCAATTTCGATTTATTTGAACCAACACTTGACTTCTGATTTATTTCTGTACGCAGGTCAGCAATTTGTCTATCCAAAACCGGATCGTTTCCGCCTTTGGCTGCAAGTTCTGAGACGAGGTCATTTTTTCTTTTGGTAAGTCTGATTACTTCTTCATTAGAACCTCCTGCACCTTCAGATGATTTTAATTGAGATAGTCTGGTTACAAGGTAATCATACCTGTTTTTGTGTTCATTGTACTTTCCTTTTTCATCCGCCAACCTAGTTTCTAATTGTGTAACCGTTTCCATTGCGCTAGTGGTTCTGCTCACGGGGTCAATGGTACCCTGACTCATTTTTTCACTCAGAAGGGTTTGACCCAGGCTGTCCACTTTTTTTTGTTGATTTTCTAGCAAACTCTTAATACTTTCCTGATTCTCATTTGTTCTACGAAGATTAAGGCCTTTGTAATAATTTAAAAACTCATCCCCAATACTATTCACAACGGTAGATGCGAGGTACGGGTTTTCAGCATTAAAAGTAATGTCAAGATAATCAGTTCGGGCAACACGGTTTACGGATAGAAGTTCTAACAAACTAAAATAATCGTATTGATACAGCTCCAGGTATTTAAGGATCAATTCCTCTTTTTTTATATCTGTTTGCAGCAGTTGATTGGTTACCAATTTTTGGGCTAAAATTGTTCTCGCTGTATCCGGGTTTACCTCTTTGTAAATTGGCTGTTTCTTCTCATTATCAGAAAGTGTTCGAAATGCTTTTTCAGGATTTGTGAGGTCGTGCAACATGAGTGCATAAGATATCCTATTTAGTACTTGAGGTGATTTAATAGTTTCTATTACATTATCAAACTTGATATCTACCGTGTAGATATCAACAGCGGAGGTACCATCTACCAGTTTCACCCTTTCAGATGTGAAGCCTGTTGAATATTGAGCAAGTGAGGTGTAAAGTGGTTTCTTATTAACTAACAGTAAAAAAGTAATCACAACGGAAATAAAAGACAAGCCTATAATGACCCATTTTTTTCGAAAGAGTACTTTTAAAAAATACAGGAGATCCATTTATTAAAATTAGAGGTTAAGCAAAGTAAAAAATCTGGCGACGTTAAGTTACCAGATTTTTTTTTAATAGTTGGTTTTCCTTAGTTGACTTTTATGAGTTTCACTGATTTCGCCAATTTTCCATCTACCATGATACTTACCACATAATTACCTGGAAGTAAGGAAGCCGACGAAGGCAGATTCACTGTAATTTTATTTCTACCTGCAGTTTGTTTTTGATCTGCAGACCTGTAAATCAATCTAGAGTTGAGGTCATACAGCATCACTGTGACGTTAGCCGCTTTTTCATTATTGATGTCTACATCAATTCTGTTCGTGAAAGGATTTGGATGGACACTGATGACCGGCTTAACGGTTTCAACGTCCACTTTTTCTATTGTAACCTTTGCTGGAATCGTTGTGTTAGTAACGTTTTGTGAAACTGCTGAGCTTCCTCTGGCAGCCATCACATCACCTACAAATATTTCGGACTGATCTTGAGCAGGCCTTCCGTTGAAATTAACCGGCTCGTAAGGAGTAACATCTTCATAAGACTCGATGGTTACTGCTCCGGTGAAGCTATACGGTGAACCAGCAGTAGTTCTTACGTCGATGATCAACTCTCCGTTTTCTGTGACAAGGTCTTTCAGGTAAACCACTTTTGAGTTGTTGCTGATACTGTTCAACTGGACGGTTTTACCATTGCAAGTGTAGTTCGCAAAGGAATAACCGGAGAAGATGGCACTTCCGAAGAGACCTACTTTATATTTGCGGCGAATATCAAGATTGCTGATTTTAATTTGTGACAACTGACCAGCATCTGTCCAATAGTTGCTTTGCATTACAACACTTGGGAATATGCCCGCACCTGCAGATCCTGTAAAACCTGGACCATTGAACTCTTTGGTAATTGCCAATTCAATACCGCTGTTTTCAGATGAATTGTTTCTCAGGTTGCTAAAGGTTGCGCCTTCTACTGATGGACCGTTGGTATTGTTCCAAGGTGTGGCAGCATTTTGTGCAGCGTTGGCATTGAAGTTAACAAACACTACATTCGGTGACAATACCATTGAGGCAATGTTGCTATAATCACTGTTTTGTGTTGCATTGATGGCACGTACCCTGAAGTAATGTCTAACATTAGGATTCAATCCAGTTGCAGTAAAAGTAGTAACATCGGCCTCCGTGGCAGCTAACAAACTGTAACCCGAAGAAGGTGAAGTTGAACCATATAGCTCGAATCCAGTTTCATTGGCAGATCTGTCGGCCCAAGTGAATTTCACTTTGCCATTTTCGAGAATAGACTCAGCAAACAAATAGTAAGGCTTTAGCAAAGGATCTGTAACGTTGTATTCCTGTATGACCATTGCATTCAAGTTTAGGTAAGCTGCTGATGCATTTTTAGTTGCAGTGACCACTATTTGACCTGAAGCAGTTGAAGTTAGTCCATTCAATTGAACAGATTGAATACTGTTATACCTTGATTCTTGTGTAACAGATCGGCCTGCAGCAGAGAATGTTACCTGAGCGTTTGGTCCAGCATTGTGACTGCTAAGAAAAACTACATTATAGCGTTTAGATGGATTTAATCCATCGATTTGAATGCCTCTACCTGCAGAGCTGGTTGTGTAAAAACTACTTTGTAAAACATTGTCTGGGAATATCCCTTCATTGTATCCTGTAATGGTACCAAAGTTAAAATTACCATCCCATTGTTGTTGCAATCTAACGCTGAATCCTGTGTTAACACCCGCGTCATCATTTAAAGAAGACAATGGTGCGTTTGCATAAGGAAAAATCAGGAAGTTGTTCCACGGTGTTGGTTCACTTATACCGCCCTGCACCCCAAAGTTCACAAATACATTGCGAAGTGCATTGTCTATTACTCTTACTTTAAATGTTCTGGTAGCGCTTGCACCGGAAGCATCTGTAGCTGTAATTAAAATATCATTGTACACACCAATATCTGTTGTTGAAGGAGCAAAGCTGATGGATCCTGCACCGTTGCCAGTGCTTTGATAGGTTGCAAAAGACGGTAACCCTGTAACGGTAATGTTCAATGGACCAACTGCATCATCAGTTGTGCTGAAATTTCTTAGAGCTACTTCACCAGACTTCACTACCACATCTTGCACTGAGCTAATTACGGGTGCACGATTACCAGTAGTAGCATTTACTACAGCCGTAAATCCTGAAGTACCGTTTTGGTTAACCGCTTCTAGTTTATAATAGTAGGTGGTACTACTAGAAACAGTATTGTCGGTGTAGCTCGTGGCGTTTGCATTTGATGCACCTGGGTTTAAGACTGTATAAGGGCCTGCTTCTGCAATAGCCCTGTGCATCAAGTAGCTAACTTCATTGTAAGCAACATCGTTCCAGTTTAAGCGAATGTTTCCATTCTCTAAAGCTGTGGCCGCAAGTGCTGTTGGTAGCACGGGTGCAGTACCATCATCAAATGGTTTTTCAACCACGATGGCGGTCAACAAACCGTAGGGTGTATTGGCGCCTTTGCTCATATTGATGGTAATAATGCCAGAAGCGTTGGGTTGGATAGCAGTGAAGCTAACAGTATTGGTACTGTTCCTATCTACATACAATGGTTTTGGAACACCATTGATCGTATAAATAGTGGTACCATTGTTACCTAAACCAGTCCAGGAGCTGCTTCCGAATAAAGTGATATTGTATTTTCCAGCGGGATCTAATCCTTTAAGATTTGTGTTGATGGTATTTGGTGCACCGAATACACCGAACCAGAAATAATCTCTGATAACAGCATCTGGATAAACCCCAGAGTTGTTTCCGGTAACCGCGCCTGCATCACCTGCGTTCCACGGGGTACCTAAGAATTCGATACCTACCGGAGTAGACTGACCATTATTGTTTAACAGGTTATTAGTGTTTGGTGTAGAAATATTATTCCAGGGAGCTGGAGCATTGGCTCCGGTATATTTCATGCTCATGAAGAATCTTTCTGTTACAGGTTCTACCCCTGTAACAGTGAGTGTGAATGTAGCCTGTTCGGTTGCACCCGCCATGTCGTTGGCAGACACAGTTACTTGGTAAACCCCAGCATTCGCATAAGTTGGTGCAAGTGTTAAACTGCCCACTCCGTTTCCATTGTCGGTAATCGTTACAAAGGTTGGCGCATTGCTGAGTGCAATTGTGATACCTGCGTTACCATCAAGATCAGAAACATTGATGGCTACATTTGTAGTAGAGCCTTCTGCAACTGTTCTATTAGCAATAGTAGTGAATACAGGTATATAATTATTGTTTACAGTAAGCACAAAGTTCAAAGTGTCTTTACCATTGTAAATATCCACTACTTCAACAACAATAGGATAAACACCTTGAGCTCCAGCACTAGTTGGTATAAATTGAATATTCGCAGTGCCAGTTCCGGTGCCCACGAAAGTACCGAATGATGGGAGCGGACTCAAGAGATTAAAGGTTAAAGCATCAGCATCTGCATCCGTTGCAACGATGTTAATGGTTTTATTGCCATCGAATCGCATGGTGCTGTTAGCGACGTTGACAAAAACAGGCAGATTGTTCAACGTGGTTACAGATACCTCATCACTGTATGCAGATGTACCACCTACACCTACGGAACGCACTTTGTAAAAATACGTTGCATTCGCAAAGAGGTCGTTGTCAGTAAAACTGAAGTTGGCATCTTCGTTGGCAGGTAAGGTAGAAAGCAATCTATAAGTGGTATTATTACCTACAGATCTGTGTATTTCAAAATTAGTTTCATTGGAAGAGTTATCCGCAATTCCTAACAATACGGAAGTGGTAGAAGCTGCAGTAGCGCTACTGATGGCGGGAGGTGCCGGGGCTTCGGGTAATTCTAACGTGGTACCTGATGCGTATGATTGTAACATCATAGCAGCTATTCCTTCTAATGTAATCGGCTCATCATAAATGACTACATCATCTATTAAGCCACCAAAGTTGGTACCGGATGTTGAAGAATTAAATGCATTAGAAGAATTGGTAGCACCAATTCTAGAAGCGTTGGTGGTATTAGCCACAGCGCTGAAAGGTAAAATGGTAGAAGCTACCTCAGTGCCATTTACAAAAAGCTTCAGCTCATTTATATGGTAAGAAACTACCACGTGATTCCAACCATTTACTACCCAATAAGGCATTGTTGTAATCGCACCCACGCCCGCTGTAGCCCTAACATTTCCATTTGCGATACCAGCTTCCAAGAAACCAGTTCTAAAACGGAGCGACAAGCCGTTGTCTGATCCACCAAAATCAAAAATAATTTTGTTGGACGCGGTGATTGTGGTAGCAACGGGTTTAATCCAGAGACCTACCGTCCTGTCCGTATATTCATTGCTCGGATAATTACGATTGGTGCTGAAAGGCATATCTGCAAACTGGTTAGACCCATTGAGCGAGATCGCTGCGGTTCCTTCTTTTTTATCCGCTGTATTAAAATTAGGGTTGCTTCCTGCTGTTAGATTTCTATTATTTCCGCTTCCGTCTGCATAAGAAGAATTGAAACCCCAGGCAGATTGCAAAGTGGAGATGTAAGAAGTAGCACCAAATTGATTGATTGCTCTGACATTGTAAAAATATTTGGTATTGGAAGCTAGCCCGACGCTGTCAACAATACTGGTTTCATTTTCACCAACTGTTCCAACAGTGATATAGGTACCTGTGGCACTGGTTGATCTGGTTACCTCAAACCCATTTTCGTTGTTGCTATTGTCATCCCACAACACATTCAATCTATTATAGGAAACAGTATTAACCCTGAGATTGGATGGTTTCGTCATTATTTGATTTGCGGGCACTTCGATGCCATCAGTA
>Ga0105046_10005282_pt1 | contig 20453 bp, 20 predicted proteins | sample MAT03_FD_78385 | JGI IMG/M metagenome (GOLD analysis project Ga0105046, IMG submission 78385) | Freshwater microbial communities from Lake Fryxell liftoff mats and glacier meltwater in Antarctica - MAT-03 (megahit assembly) | ecosystem: Environmental > Aquatic > Freshwater > Ice > Liftoff...
ATTCGGTAACCTTCGCGATCCAGCACTAAAGCCGGACCGATGGCCACCCCCGGCGATACCGGGATTCCGTGAAGTTCAACCATCGACGACCGTCGTCCACAAAACAAACCGTCAGCCACCGCGTGTCAGACCGATGAGGTCTCACGGCGTTCGCCAACTGGGGTTTTGGGTTTTCGGATTCCATCATTTTTGTTCGTGTGGTGTCAGTGCAGACGCGGGGTTGCGTGGCTGCAACGAGCCAACCGCGTAGACCGCATACGACATGATACCGAGGAAAACCTCGAGTAAGTCGTAAGCCTCGGGCCAACATAAACCGTATCGCCGTGTTGCAGTGATATCCGGTGAAACTTGTTCGCTCTCGAGTACGGCGTTATTCGGCCTGCTCTAATTCAAAAAAACCGCAATCAAACAGCTCGGCGATCACCGCTACCGCTTGTTCCGCATCGACACCCTCGGCTGCCAGACTCATTTCGGTACCGCATTCGGCACCGAGGGTCAGTAGCGAAAGGATGCTTTTGCAATCAACCCTCTGTCCGTTTTTTTCCAACGAAATGGAAGCGTTGTGTCGGCTCGCCTCGCGAACCAACAAATCAGCCGGACGAGCATGGAGACCCTGCGGATTACGCACGGTCACGATACGGGTGATGATAGTAGAACTCATAGCGGCGGTTTCGCCGAACCCAACCTTAAATCAAAAGCGACACTGAAAACAGCACGCCTAAATTCTAAAGATTCCAAAAAGCTAACTTCACCAATAAATTAAGAGGCAAACTGATTATTGTCTGCTTCTTCAAGTAACTGGTGAATATCATCCGTCGTTTTGCTTTGCTTCAAGAATCGGCAAAACGTCTCATCTCGCAATTGACGCGAGATATTCTCAAGGGCACGCAAATGATCGCCAGGACGCTCAGGTGGGCTGATCAGTAAGAAGAACAACTGAACTTTCTCACCGTCGAGGCTGTTGAAATCAACACCGTCGACGCTGACGCCAACCGTCCCGACAAGCTTGTCCACGCTCGCATGCTTCGTGTGCGGAACCGCAACACCACGACCGATACCCGTACTGCCAAGTTCTTCGCGTTTCATGATTGCGGCAATGATGTCCGCTTTTTCATCCACACCGATCTCGCCAGCTTGAAGCAACGAATCCACAAGTTCGGCAATCACACCGTCTTTGGTGTCCGCTGTTAATTCTGCGCGAATCGCTTTCTCGCAGATAAAATCCGAGAATTTCATTTAAGTTCCTAAGCCGACAAATTAAATATGTTTATGTCCGGTCGCACGGTGCCCGGTCATCTTTTCTTTCGTGCGTCGTAACTGTTGTTCAACCTTAGGAATCACAAGATCCAGGGCGCCTAATACTGTGGTCGCTTCCGCCGTCGCCACACAATCCGCCGCATGTTCCGCAGAAACCATCAATTCAACCGTGGGATGCTCCAGGTGCTCCATGTCCACCACAACCTCAATCGAGTTGACTTTGTCAAACAATCGCCTGAGCTTTTCAACTTTCTCCTCAATCAACTGCTGATCGCCAGACTGCAAACTGCCATGGCGAACCGAAACGCGGACTTGCATTATGCTCTCCTGTGTCTCAATCGTCGGGTGAAATCGCCGAAACCGCAAGTCGTCTCGAAGCTCGATCGCACGCTTTTGTTTATCGTACCGTGAATTCGCTGGAAGCGTGATACCGCATCTTCATTAGAAAACTCTTTCCTTCCAAATTCCCTCGTTTAAAGCCGCGCAAGAGAACGATCTAGCGGAGTTAAGCGAATATCGCCCAACTGTCCAGTGCGCGGAAACCCACGATAGATTGTAGGGCATCCTGTTTTCATCGCAAATCTAACGCGTTTGCCTGAGTTTTACGCGTATCGCTACGCAACGAGGCTCTGCCTGTTTGGCTTTTGCAAGTGATTCACTCGATAATGCGTGGGTGTTGCTTGAGCAACGCACAAGCAAATGTCATAACTAGAAAAGAAACCTCAAGAAAACAGGACCACTCCGATGACGTATCTTATGGTCAACCTCAACGATCCTGCCGACTGCCGGGAAGCGATTCAGCGATTACGAAATGCCCTTCAACGCGCGGAATGCGGCCCGGCAAAGTCTCGCCAACAAGACGGCGAACGCGAGCATGACGGACCGCAGCGACCAGAGCGAGAAGGCCAACGGCCGTCACGTTCTCGACGTCGGTCTGAGCTTCGATCCGGACCAAGCCTCGAAGACTTGCAAGACCTACCGCTACCCAAAAAACTGCACCGCATCGCACAGCGAGGCGTCTTTCGGCATCTGAATCGAATCGCATCGGAAGTCGAAACGCCCATGTCGCTGCCTGAACTCGATCGACATCTTGGCTTCGCGCCCAATAAGATGCGTTCTTTGAAGGCGATTATGGCCAAGCTAGAAAATCGCTTCGGACTCCGATTTCTCGTTGCCGATCCCGAAGGAGGATTGGACGAGAACGGCAATCCCCGCTACACCATGCCGCCACGTATGAGAAATCAGATTCGAATTGTCGCTGCCAAGATAGCCACGCCTTAGCAATGAGCGGAAAAAAGTGTCCGGTACCATTTGCCAGGAACTGGCCCTTCGGGTGCTTTGCACAAATGGTACCGGACACTTTTATCCCGCTCGATCCTTAGTTCGTTGCGATGGTGAGGTTAAAGCCGAACCTTCGACAGCACTGAACCGCGACTGGAAAGGGCAGCCATTCTAGTAGCGGCTCAAGCATGGCTTTGACGCAAGTCATGTCGATCGACTCGGGAGCCCATATTCGCCTTCGTGATATGTAGGTTGGCGTCGCCACGCGAGAGAAACCGGCATTCAGTAACGCTCGCCGGACTTCGCTCATCCGATACTCTTTCAAATGGAAGCCGATTGCCTCGGTACGCGGCGGAAGAAAATTGGCCGTCACGTCGCTCGGTCTCATGTGCCAGTTCGGCGTGATCGTAATCAGCTTGCCACCTTTGACGAGCAGTTGTCGAATCCGAACTAAGTAGTCGTCAACCTCGTCGGTTGCGATGTGTTCCATCACGTCGTTCCAGTAGACCACCCCATAGCGGCCCAGATGATCGCTGATGTCAAGGCTGCAAAAGTCGCCCAGCAACAACTGTTCTCGATGCTCGACGGGCAAGGACTCAAACACAACGTCAAACAATTGGGGAGCGACTTCAAGACCGCCAACGCGGTGCCCGGCATCGGTCGCCGCTTGAAGCAACAGGCCAGATCCAAAGCCGACTTCAAATAGCGAATCATTGAGGCCCCTTTGACGTCGACCGCCAAGAATTCGAAGAACAAGCTTCGCGTACCTAGGGTCCATACCCATCGAGAGCGACCCACGAATTCCACCGCGTTTCGCAGCTTCATCCAGGATTTCACAAACAGTTTGATACGCATGCTGAATCGTCAACGCTCGCTCGCGAGAATCCTTCGGCGCGTCAACAATCGCTTTTGCAAACAACCGTTCCTGGTCGTATTGCAGTCGACTCAACGCCGTCTTCGACAACCCGTCCAAGGCCAACTGCTGGCCATCGATCAGCTTTACCGAATGAACGGCTTGTACCGGTGGCAACGGACAATCGGGCGATCCCAAGAATGCGGAATTGAGAACTTGGTTCTTGATTGACATGGCGGACACTGTTTAGAAGTCGGAGATGCGGCAAGGCAACCTAGCTTATTGGCCGATCCAAGTTCGAAAAATTTGTTTTCCGACCCTACGGTTTAGCAGCATGCTGCCCAACCGATCCGAACCACTCGTTCTACCGGCCTTTTGGTCAAAGATGATGGCGTTTCGTCACCACCAACATGGCTTCGTGCAGATAGCCGTTCGTCGCCAAGATACTCGACGGTCGAAGTGGCAATTCGCCGCCCAACGCATCCGTTGTTTTGCCTCCCGCTTCTTCAACGAACAATCGACCGGCCGCAAAATCCCATGGTGACAACTTGTACTCAAAGAAACCTCCGAACTGGCCACATCCAACCATACACATGTCGAGCGACGCGGTCCCAAAGCGGCGGATGCCATGAATTTGATGCGAAAAGAACTCTTCGATCGCCGCCAATGTTCGTCTCATCATTTCGCCTCGGTCGTAGTAGAACCCGCAACCAATGATGACTTTGGAAAGTGTTGTATGCTGAGCAACGGCAACTCGTTTCTCACCCGCAAACGCACCGCCGCCGCGAGTGGCTGTGAACCACTGGTTGGTTGCCGGATTGAAGATGACGCCGACCATTGCGACACCACGGTGATAGTAAGCAATTGAAACCGCGAAATGAGGAAGTCGATGGGCAAAGTTGTTTGTGCCGTCCAGCGGATCGATGATCCAAAGATGCTCAGCTTGATCAACGTCAACATCTCGTCCGAGCGCTTCCTCGCCTAGCAACTCGTGGTCGGGAAACGATTCGCGAATGCGCTGACCAATGATTCGCTCGGATGACAGATCGGCGTCGGAAACCAAGTCATAGCTCACCCCGCCGGCTGCGCTCTTGTCTCGCATTTCAAGGTTTTCGTCGATAAAATAGTTCATCAATTCGGCACCCGCGAGCCTAGCCGCATCCTTCGCTGTCTCAAGCAAACGCACTAAGTCAGTCATTCGTGGCATCCATTAAAATTAAAAATGGGGATTCGTTAGATAAATGGTGGTGATTGGTGCATCATACACTCGTTATGACTACTCCTGACCTCTTTGATGAACGAGTCCGCGAGTGCGCTCGCCGGATCGCCGAGAGTCGTGAAGCGGCATTGTCCGGGCTTTACGACTTGACCGCTTCTCGTCTGCTTCGGTACGCGACGACGATTACCCGCAATCAGCACGATGCCGAAGACGCGTTGCAGGTCGCGCTTGTAAAAGTCCTTTCGGCACACATGCATCTGATTCGAGCCGAAAAACCGTGGCCCTATTTGCTGAAGATGGTCCGAAACGAGTCGCTGGTCATCTTGCGTCGCAAAAAACGTTGGTCTTTCCTTGGCAGCTTATCGGATCTGTCGACCCAAACAAGCGTCGATGATCGCGATTGCGAAGAGACGCATCGCGAAGTCTGGAAAGCACTTCGATCACTGCCGACCGATCAAAGTGAAGTGGTGGTTCTGAAGATCTGGGAAGATATGACGTTTGCTCAAATCGGTGAGATGCTTGATGTCTCGCCTGCAACGGCAGCAAGTCGTTATCGGTACGGTCTGGAAAAACTTGAATCAAAGATTCGAGTCTTAAACTCGGAGGTCCGCCAATGAGCCCTGATCCTCTTCCACGTAAACCTTCACTTGGCAGTCCGGTTGAACAAGCGATCCTGGCCGCTGGCGATATCGTCCGTCCCAGTCATGACTTGCGCCCGCAAGTTTTGGAAGCGGGACGGAAGCATCTTGGCAAACAACTTGGTCAACGCGCTGCAGGCGGTGTTGCCTTCGCTTTCGGATTGCTGGTCTTGATCGGTATGCCGCTCAAGAAAATGGCAGCGGAACATTTCGAAAGCATCCAAACGCCCTCGTCGACTGAAATCCAAAGGCGAGCAGCGATTTACGCTTTGCAGCGTGAGATCGGCACCAATTGGGGCCTTACCGAAGCATTTGGACTAGTCAAACAATCGCAAGCGGAGCGATTTGGCCAGCTTCAGGCGACCGCGCGAGAATAGGCACCGCGTTCCCAATTAGTTAAACAAAATACTCGGCTTTGCGCATTTCATCTTTGTCCGAACCAGCCTTTTGTCGCGTGTCGATCAATGACTCAAGATCCAATCGCACCCGTCGTCGCCTTTCACGAGCAACTCGCGCGTTTGTCTGCCGCTGGCCTTCCGTTCGATCTCGGCACCGAAGTCAACGGTTCACCGTCCTCTCGAACCGGGATTCGCAACGCCATCAATCGTGTTGAAACAGCGCTGCGTTTGCGTGTCGAACTAGGGCAACCGTTGCAAGACGCGATCGGGGCGGCTTCCGAGTTGACATTACGACACCGAACAAGCTTGTTGACATGGCTAGAGACCGAAGATGTGTCGAGTGCGTTCGAATCGTTGACTCAGACCGTTCAGTACAGAGTCCAAGCAGGGCGACGAGTCAGCGTATCGATGATCCAGCCATTCGTTCTTGCGCTATTGACGAGTTTGGCGTTCATTATCCTTTGCGCTACCACGATTCCGAAGCTAGAAGCGATCTATACACAGTTAGGCAAGCCACCATCCGGCGCATTGACTTGTTTAATCATTTTGCAAAAGACGATGCCGGTGTGGGGCGTACTGATTCCAGTGCTCATCGGCGTAATCTGGCTCTGCTTTTTAAGAGCCTCCACAATGGGCCGATCACGTTGGTTTATCGGCGGTTCCCGCTACTTGGAATCGATGCGGCTCGCACAGTTCGCGGACCAAGTCGCTGCATTCGTTGATCGTGGTATTCCAAGAGACCGCGCGTTTTCGATGGCAGATTCAAAGATAGCCTCGCAAGCACTCACGAATCCCTTAACTTTACCACCCCTACTGCGATGGGCGATGTCCGGAAACTTCGGTAACGAGCCGGTCCCAGCGATCTTCCGTTTTGTCGCGAACAGCTACCGTGAAATCGCGGACCAGCATGCGACAGGATGGCAGGTCTTCGTCTCTAAGTTGTCGCTATCGCTGTTTGGAGGCTTACTGGTATTCGGTTTCGGACTCAGCTTGTTTGTGCCCGTGATTGATCTGCTATTCGAACTCTCATCGCCGGGAGGCACCTAAAGCATGGACTCTCCGGTAGCTAGGTCGACCGTCATTGAGGCCGTTGATTCCTTCGCTCGCGAGTTGCCGTTCGGTCCTCGGCGGCATGAGCTGATGACTTTGGTGAAGGAACTTGAAACCCCCTCGGCAAGCGCGCCGATATGGACAAAGGCTTTCGCCAAAGGGTTAAATCTTCTCGACAGCGAATCATCGCTGACGCTTTGGATAAACGAAGCGTCATACGAAAGCAGGCTTCGAGCTGGTCATGCTGGCGTATGGTGGTACCCGCTTTGTTTGTTTGGACTTGTGGGTACGGTCATGCTGCTTGCCGGCCCGATGATCCTTGAACCGTTCCGTCAAATGTTCGACGAATTTGGACTGACCTTGCCAGTCCCGACGTCGGCGCTGCTGTACGTCGGAAAGGCCTACTTCGGTTCCACGATTCGCGGGTTGGTGACGCTTTTCTCCGTTGGATTCATGGGATGCGTTTGCTTTTGGCTGATACGCCGCTATTCACCCTTCTCCCGTTTTTGTTTTCCGCTTGTCGCAGGTAACAGTGTCAGTGTGTCCGCGATGGCGAGTTTCACGGCGATGCTTTCACATTTACTGCGCGGAGGAGAAGCGTTGCCGGACGCGCTCGAAGATGCAAGCGATGCATGCGGTCACAACTACACCGCAATGATCGGAAGACAGCTTGCGGCGCAAGCACGTGATGGAAAAGGACCGTTGCGAAACTGCGCCGCCGCGAAGCATTTCCCAAGCAATTTGATTCAGGCGATTGAGCCGATGGACAGAGCAATTCCTAACCATGCAATGCTTACTGAGCTTTCCACGATGTATCAGGAACGCGTCGAAGCAAGAGCAGAGGACGCTGGCGGCGCCGTCGGAATCTTGGGCATCCTCGTGGTCGGTGGCCTGGTAGCGTTTGTAGTCTTTGCCCTGTTCATGCCACTCGTCGAATTGGTATCCGGATTAGCAGGCCCTTGAAATGATGAAGCCGAGATCTAATAGTCCGATCGCTCGCCTGCTATTGTGGGATGTCGGGCCACTGTTAGCGTGGTTGCCGAAGCGGTTTTTTCGATTCTTTGTAACGCCAAAGAGCCAGGCTCCAGCGGCGATTGGTCATTCAGCGCTGTGGCGATCGAGGTGGAGGTCGGCAACTTGGTGGCCCAGCGATAGTTTGGCGACTGTCCAGCGATCGCTGTTGAGGATGCTGGCTCTCGCTCATCGCGAACGGCTCGAGTTGTCGACGGTTGTTTGGAATTTTGCTGATGAACAAAGAGGTCATCGACGACTGCGATTGCAACGATTTGCCAGACGCCTTACCTCGGGGACGCCGTTGGTCGAGGCATTGGAACAAACACCTGATGTGCTGCGAGACCAAGACGTGCTTGCGTTACGTTTCGCAAGTCAAACTGGTGTCGTTAGCAACCTTTATAAGGATCTTTTACAAGAGTCGACCATCGATCGCAGGCTCGCGAAAGCGGCGGTCAACCGATTGGTTGAGTATGCCCTTGGGATTGCGATTGCACTTGGATTGATTGCCACGTTTTTGGCAATATTTATTACTCCAATGATCACCCGTTTGGCGAAATACAATGCGATTCAAGTACCCGATGCGATCCAGATCCCCCATCGAAACCATGATTGGGTTACCGGTTTTTTTCTTCTATCCGTTTCGTTAGGACTGGGGGTTGCTGCGATCCGCTGCAGCAGACGGATTCGCCGTAGTCTTCGATGGTTTTTTAGCGACTGGCAGGCTCGACTGGGCCTTTCGCCTCGCTCTGCCGAACTGATGCGTCTGCTTTCGTTGGCCGCAGAAGCCGGACGACCGATTTCAGTTTCGCTTTCAACGCTAGCGAGATATCACTTCGACAGGTCGATTCGAAATCGACTTCTGTTTATTCGAAATGAAATCGAGCAAGGGGCAGAGGCTTGGAACTGTTTTTTCGAAGTTCGATTGATTACAGAAGCGGAGGCGGACGCCATTCGTCAGTGCATCGATGGGAAATCACAGGCATGGGTACTACGCCAATTCGCGGATGCACGTGACGCTGCCGTTACGCTTCGATATCGCAAGATCGCTGCTTGGGGGCAACCGAGTGTTATTCTCATCGGTGGTGCCGTCGTCTTGTGGCTTTCGTCTGGGTATTTTCAGGTCTTATCGCAACTCTTTGTCGAACTCTCACGCTGGACTTCGTAAGATGAGCTCACGATTCAACCCTACTGACTGCCGCGCGGGCTTGATGATCCCCGACTTAATCGTCGCTGCAACTCTCACTTTGGCTTTGATCGGAACCTTGACCACATGCACGGTTCGGTGCGGCCGGTTGATGATCGATACTCGCCATCACCAGCTTGCTCTTGATGAACTTTCCAATCAACTGGAGCGACTTGTTGCGTTCAGCGAGCAGGAACGTGCCAAAGCGATTCTCGAACTGACTCCCTCCGACGAAGTTGCCAGAGTTCTGTCCAAAGCCACCATGGCAGCGGAGACGATTATTGATGCCAGCGGAACTCGAATTGTCCTCCGTTTGAACTGGGATCGCGGGGCATTGGCGACCCCATTGAAATTGACTGCATGGACAAAGCCTCAACCGACGGAGCAAGCACCATGAGGAACCGTTCTCGTGGGTTTACGCTCGTTGAGTTACTCCTCGTTTTGAGTGTCGGCGGATTATTGACGACCTTGGCGATTTGTGGACTCGAACGTGCGATGACATTCGACTCCGCAACTCGGTCGAAGCTCGATCAGGCTCGCGGATTGAACCAACTTTGTGACCAGTTTCGATATGACGTGCATTTGGCGACGGAACCGATCGTCGCGTCCGCCGACGGAGCAATGGTAGTTTTGAGCGGAAGCTTGGTGAAGTATTCAATCGAGCTTGATCGTATTGATCGAACCGAAGTCATGTCAGATGGTTCGACGCGATACGAAGCTTATCGTCTTGGCGAAAATCTTGTCTTCGAATTCGCAACAACGAACAAGCCAGAGCTCGCCATATTATCCGTTCGATTTAACACCGGGTTGCGACATGCGCCATCGAGATTCGAGCGAATGATCGTTGCAGCAATCGGTCAAAGACTGTCGAAAGCGACGCAGACTGGAGATACGCCATGAGAAGACACGGACTTATCACAGGCTGTGTACTGGTGTGCTTGATTGTCACCGTTTCTTTGACCGCGTCGGCGCTACGGTCAACGCTGCGAGAAAGACGTGAGGTTATGGTCCGGCATCAAGTGTTGCAAACCGACTGGTTGCTCAATGCAGGAATACAACTGGCAGCGAAGCAGCTCGCCGATCAACCGAGTTACCACGGCGAAACTTGGTTGCCAAAAGAGACCACCGGAGCATATTTCGACGCTCGCGTCGTGATTCGTGTGACTCAAGTCGAGGATCAGACCAAAGCCAAATCTGTCGAAATCATCGCCACACTCGCCAACAGTCCAAGCCGTGGGAATCGTTCCAATGCGTTCGTAACGCAGTGTTCGCACCGGTTGTTTATCAAACGTCCAACAAACCCTTGATCGAGATAGGTCTTCATTATGGAATCCTCAGTTAAGTTAACGAAGTCAACTCGGTTCGCTTCTCAGATTGGCTTTACGCTTGTCGAACTTCTCGTTGTGATGGCCATCGTCGGCGTGCTGATGGGCCTATTGCTACCTGCGGTACAGGCCGCTCGCGAGGCCGCGCGGAGGACTGCTTGTGTGAACAATCTATCGCAATTGGCGATTGCGATGCATCATCATGATTTCAATGTTGAGCATCTACCTTCGGGAACCATCAATCCAGACGGGCCGATCCGGAGCGAGCCGATTGGAAAACATATCAGTTGGACCGTTCAGATCCTTCCGTTCATCGAACAACGCAACCTTCATGATAGGTTTGACTTCGATGCTGGCGCATACGCAGCTGCAAACAGCGAAGTTCGTGCGGCGTTCGTAGCGACATTTCTGTGCCCTTCGCATCCAGTCACAGGACCGAAAACCGGAAGCATGCAAATTGCAGGCATCGCCGCCGAATCGCATTACGCCGGCTGTCATCACGATGCCGAAATGCCAATCGCAGATGACAATAGCGGCCTTCTTTTTCTGAACAGTAAAATTCGATTCGCGGATATCACTGACGGCAGTTCGCAAACTATTTTGTTGGGCGAAATCAAAGTCGATAGCAGCCACTTAGGTTGGGTCTCAGGGACGCGTTCAACTCTGCGAAACGTTGGCAATTTTGGAAAATCTTTTGAGAACAACAACACGCAGTCATCGCCTATTCTTGAAAGGCCAATGGCAACGGGACCGCTTGATGTCGGTAGCTTCGATTGCTTTCATCCAGGGGGATTCAACGCAGTCATCGCCGATGGTGCCGTTCGATTTTTGTCAGAAAACACGGATCAAGCGGTCATGCAACAACTCGCCAATCGCGCCGACGGTCAAGTGTTCTCAAACGATCCGTTTTGAATGGATCGTCGATGGCTTGCAAAAATCTCCTTTGGACATAAAACGCCGGTGCGGCATCGGCGATGGCGGCTGGTGCTCCCTTATGCCTTTTCCAATCTCTAATGGGCGGACATAAGGTCTTTTGCCGTTTATTCTTTATGGGCTCTTTTCCCGATGCAACCCGACCTACCCGCTTCTGTATTTCCACCAAGGATTCAACGTGGTCTCCTCCAGTATCTTGGCGCTCGATGTTCACAAGTTGTCTCGCGATTGGCAGTGGGTTCTGGGCTGTCTTCGCGAAATCATTTCTCAGTCGGGCGAAACAGACATCGCAAGCCTGCTTCCGACGATCGACAATTCACCGCAGCACCCGCAAAATACCTTTGAGATCCAAACACCGCGAGACAATGTTCGACTGACTCAGGCCTACTCAATTGCATTTCAACTGCTTAGCATGGCCGAGCAAAATGCTTCGGTTCAATTTCGACGCGAACTAGAAACGAGCAATGGCCTGGCCAGTGTCCCGGCACTGTGGGGCGAGAGCTTGCAGCGGTTGATCGACCAAGGCTGGACGGCCAGTGAGATTGCGAAAGAGTTACCCGCGATCCAAGTTGAGCTTGTTTTGACGGCGCATCCAACGGAAGCGAAACGAGCAACGGTCTTGGCACATCATCGCCGATTGTTCGAACGATTCGTTGCGAGAGATCGAACCGACCTGCCGCCGGGCAGTCACCAAGACAATGACGATACGATCCGGTCTTTGATCGCCATTCTTTGGCGAACCGGAGAGATCTACCTCGACAAGCCTGATTTGCAATCCGAGCGCCGCAACGTGATCGATTACCTCACAAAAGTCTTTCCGGCAACGCTTCGTCCGCTCGATGTCCGCCTTCGACAAGCGTGGAAAGCAGCCGGCCTTGATACTTCTGTGATCACCGATCCGCTAAAGCTTCCAAAACTAACGTTTGGCACCTGGATCGGTGGTGATCGCGATGGTCATCCGTTAGTTACAGCCGACGTTACGCGTGAATCGCTTGCTGAAATGCGAGATAGCGCCCTTTCGCTACTGTATCGCGAACTTCTTTCTATGACACGTACACTCAGTCTATCGGCTTATTGGATTCAACCGACGCCTGACTTCTTGCAACGACTTGCGGAAAAGGCAGAGCAAATGGGAGCAGCCGGACGAACCGCACTATTGCGAAACCCGAATGAACCGTGGCGTCAATTCATCAACTTGATGATCGCACAACTTCCCAAAGCATCATCAACGACAGACGGCTCGCGACTCAGTAGTGAAGCGACTCAGAAGTATTCAAGAGCATCGGAGTTGCTTGATGACTTGCAAGTGCTTTACAAGAGCCTTGTTTCCATTGGACAAGCGTCAACTGCCGACTATGCCGTCCAGCCAGTGATGCGATTGGTCCAGGCGTTTGGATTCCACCTTGCGATTCTTGACATTCGACAAAACAGCGCATGGCATGATACTGCGGTCGAGCAATTGCTTGCTGCCGCTGGGATTGTTCGTACCGATTTCTCAACTTGGTCAGAAAGCGATCGCGTATCATTTTTGAATGATGAGCTTGCGTCTCGCCGTCCGTTCTCACTGCCTGATGCAACTCTTGGCAAAGAAGCGGATGCGGTGCTCGCCGTGTTCCGTGTCATCAAGGAAACGATCCAAAAAGACGGACCCGATGGACTCGGCGCACTAATCGTCAGTATGACACGAAGCGTATCTGATTTGTTGGTGGTCTATCTGTTTGCTCGCGAAGTCGGTTTGCTTGAACAGACTCAAGACGGTCCGGTATGTCCGCTTCCAGTTGTGCCACTGTTCGAAACGATCTCCGACTTGGAAAACAGTCCGGCGATCTACGAGGGCTTCCTTTCCAATCCGATGACGCAGCGAAGTCTCGCTGCGATCATGCGTCGACGTGGAGACGACCGTCCGGTGGGGCAGATCATGATCGGATACAGCGACAGCAACAAAGACGGCGGAATTGTCGCCAGCCTGATTGGGCTTCGTCGAGGTCAAGCCGCGTTAACCGAAGTTGGCAAGCGACATGGCGTGCGAGTTCGTTTCTTCCATGGACGTGGCGGAACGATCAGTCGAGGTGCCGGACCGACTCATCGATTCATCAAAGCCCTTCCCGATAGCACGTTGCAAGGCGATTTGCGATTGACGGAACAAGGGGAAACAATCGCCCAAAAGTACGCTCATCAACCGACTGCGATCTACAACCTCGAGTTGTTTCTAGCAGGCACGATGAGAAAGACCCTTGCCGATCGTCGCGAATCCGGCGATGCGCACCCACTTGAAGGAACGTTGGATCAACTCGCAACGTGGGCCCGAGACGAATACACACGATTGCTGCACAGTGACGGTTTTGTCACGTTCTTTCGGCAAGCCACACCGATTGATGCCATCGAACAAAGTCGAATCGGTTCCCGCCCATCGCGCCGCTCTGGGCTGTCGTCTCTCAAAGATTTGAGGGCGATCCCTTGGGTGTTTGCGTGGGGACAATCAAGATTTTATCTTTCCGGCTGGTATGGCATTGGTTCGGCGCTCAAGCGACTTGAACAGCAGAATCCCGGCGCAATTGAACAGATGAAAGAGCAAATGCTTTTTTGGGCGCCACTCCATTACTTGGTTAGTAACGTCGCGACTAGCGTGACCGCCGTGGATGCGGAGGTCATGCAGCAATACGCGGACCTTGTCGAAGACAAGTCACTTCGAAATCGGATCATGGGCATGATCGAGAGCGAATTGACGATCACGCGAGACATGATGCAACGACTTTACGGCGGCCCGTTACTAGAACAACGCCCCAATGTCCAAAGGATGATTGCACTTCGAAGCGAAGGCCTGAGAATTCTTCATCGTCAACAGATCGAACTCCTAAAAACCTGGCGAGCTTACATGAAAATGGGTGAAACCGCGCAGGCCGAAACGATGACACCGAGACTTCTTTTAACTGTCAATGCGATCGCATCCGGCCTGGGAACGACGGGTTAAGGCAGCAGGGCAGTTCACAATCGTATCTGAGAATCAGAGTGGGCTTGTAGGTACTACTTAAAAGTAGAGCTCGTCTTGTTGCGAGCAGATTCCGGGCAATACCTACTCATCAATCGCGACGAATCTTCGCTTGCGCTTTTTGCAGGTAAGCAAGGGCATCCATTGGTGACATTTTGTCAATCTCGAGGCCCTTGATGTCGTCGATCAAGGGATGGTCCGCGAAACCAAACAGGGTTAACTGGATCTCGCCTTTTTTCGCTTTGCCTTTCAGGGGCGAGATCGTTGGGCGATCAAGTTCGTCACGATGGTCCGCTTCTAACTGTGCAAGAATATCTTTCGCGCGTTCGTTGACTGCGGTAGGAATCCCCGCAAGTCGAGCGACATGGATGCCATAACTCTTGTCCGCGCCACCAGGAATGATGCGATGGAGAAAAACAACGGAGTCGTCCCATTCGCGAACCGCAACATTGAGATTCGATACCTGTGGCAACATGTCGGCAAGCTGAGTTAACTCATGATAGTGCGTTGCAAACAGCGTTCGGCAACGGATCTGTTCGTGCAGATGCTCGGTGATTGCCCACGCAAGTGACAGCCCGTCGTAGGTGCTTGTTCCACGGCCAATTTCATCGAGGATCACCAAGGACGATGCCGTCGCCGTATTCAAAATTCTCGCGGTTTCAACCATCTCGACCATGAAGGTACTTTGTCCACGACTCAATTCGTCACTGGCACCGACACGCGCGAAGATGCGATCGGCAATGCCTATCGTCGCTTTCTTCGCTGGCAAAAACGAGCCAACTTGAGCTAGCAAGACCATCAATGCGACTTGGCGAATGTAGGTGCTCTTTCCCGCCATGTTAGGACCGGTGATCAACAGCACCATGCCCGCTTCGGGTGATTGCACACAGTCGTTGGGTACGAATTCACCCTGCGACATTCGCATGTCAAGCACAGGATGCCTTCCCTCTTCGATATTGAGAATCGATTCGCTAGTCAGCTTCGGACGAATCCATTTTTTCTGAGCCGCAAGTTCCGCTAGCGACGCAAGAACGTCCAAATGCGAAAGCCCACTCGCGATCGCGTTGAGCGAGCGTAATTCTTTATGGGCGAGCGAACGCAATTCAATGAAGATTGCCTGTTCGCGTTCATCCGCCTGACCATCGGCGGCAAGAACTTTCTCTTCGTATTCCTTTAGCGCCGGCGTGATGAATCGCTCACAATTTTTCAGCGTTTGCTTGCGGATGAAATCGGCAGGCACTTTGGCAGATTGCGAATTATTGATCTCGAGATAGTAGCCAAAGACTTTATTGAACCCCACTTTTAGATTCGCAATGCCAGTCTGTTCGGCCATTCGTTGCTGATAAGCAGCGATCCATTGTTTTCCGCCTCGAGCAAGTTCTCGCAGTTCGTCCAACGCCGAATCGTAACCGGGGCGAACGAAGTTGCCATCCGCAGGCGACAAAGGGCACGAGTCCGCCAACGCCGCTTCAAGCTTGGCTCGCAGTTCGGGACATAGATACAAATTGCCCTCGATGCATCCTAGCAGTTCGCTCTTGCGTCCCGTCAATCTCGCCTTCAATTGTGGCAACATCGCCAGCGTTGCGGATACCTGCTGCAAATCGCGAGGGCCGCAACGTGCGGTGGCGATACGGCCAATCAATCGGCTGATATCGAAGATCGCGCTGAGCGTCTTACGAACGTCGGTACGAAGTTTCTCATCGCGGTAAAGTTCTTCGATGGCATCGTGTCGCGCCGAAATCGAAGCAATCTCAACCAGCGGGGCGGCAAGCCAATCCGCAAGCAGTCTTGCCCCCATCGACGTGCAAGTGCGGTCAATGCAATCGAGCAATGAACCGTCACGAGAGCCCGTTCTCATCGTGCGATTGATCTCGAGACTGCGCCGAGTCGAGGCGTCGATCAAAAGACTTGCCGACCGATGATGAGCGGTCAAAGAATCGAAGTGATCCAGTGCACCTCGCTGCGTCTCTTGCAAATACACGAGCACAGAACCCGCCGCTTGAATGGCGGCAGTATGCGTTTCATCGAAGCCAAACCCCTCAAGTCCTTGCGTGCCGAACTGTTTGCAAAGGGCTTCATGACAGGACTTGGCATTGAAGTTCCATGGCGGACGTCGCGTCCAAGACCAGGGCGCACCAGCGTCAAGCTTCACTTTCGGATCGTCTTCACGGTACAGAACTTCCGCCGGTCCGATTCGTTCCAGTTCGTCTTCGAGCCTTGACACCGGGAACACGCCGGCTTCGAACCGACCGCTTGAAAGCTCGGCCCAAGCGATTCCCACGACTTGTTCACCGGAATCGCCACGTGAAGGTTGCGCATGAATGATCGCAGCGACATAGTTCGCTTCCCGTGGATTCAGTAATCCATCATCGGTCAGTGTCCCCGCAGAGACGATGCGACTCACTTCGCGTTTGACCAGACCCTTGGCCTGCTTAGGGTCTTCCACCTGCTCACATACCGCTGCACGGAATCCCGCTTGAATGAGTTTTGCGAGATAGGAATCGAGTTGGTGGTAGGGGAAGCCCGCCATCGCAGTCGGGTTTTCGCTGTCCTTATCGCGACTGGTCAGAGTCAATCCAAGCACTCGCGAAGCCACAACGGCATCGTCGAGAAAGAGTTCGTAAAAATCACCCATGCGAAACAGCAGCAATGCGTCTCCGCAGGCTGCTTTGGCTTCGTGGTATTGTCGCATCATCGGTGTCGTCATAGCATCATGCTAACGACGATTCGCGATACGATGAACTAGGCTTATCATTGAAAAGCGACGTTGCTATGGCGAAACATTCACATTTGCGAATATGACTTTGCGACAAGGATGTATTTGTCGATTCGACTGACGGTACCGAGGTACTTTTTCTCGGTGCTGAGAACCTTCCAATCAGGATGAGCACGAAAGTCATCCCAGGCCTTCAATCTTGCCTTATCGTTGGGAAACACACTGAGGTAAGTCAAGCTTGGCATCTGTGGCCCCACAACGGTTTGGCTGATGAATATGGGCGTGATTCCGGTCGCATAGAAGATCGGCACTTCACCCGAGTTGAACATTTCAACCTTCAGGTCACCGACTCGCTCGTTGACGCTCTCGTACGTTCGCAACTCGTACACGCGATCTTTGTTCTCGAGCGTGCCCTCGGGAACGATCGCGGCCTTCATGCAATCCATCGCCACCGAAAGCTCCGTCACGATCCGACCGTAGCCGGGATTCTTGTTTTCGCGAGCCATGAACTCCTTCGCCGCCGATTGGTATGCTTCGTCTTTTGCAAGACTCTGTCGAATGGCGAGATTTTGCGCAGGACGCGTTAGAGGCGTGATCACGACGACTCGCCGCTGTTTGTTCTCATCTTGCGGTGCACTGGCAAGCACACCCACGGGGCCAATGCCTTGACGCTCAAGCGCCGGCAACAATGCATCCTTTAAGTATCCGTCCAAAGAGGCTTCGGTCGCCTCATCGAGAATCGTATAATGACGGATCTCATAAAACTGTTTCGCGACCGGCTCATCGGCGGCGCGCGTGGATTGAATGAGTTGAGACGACATGGCCACCATGATGGTCACGAGGAAGACAGGGATGATTCGCATGTTGATTCCGTAGGGATGAGAGGGGTTGGGAAGTGCAGAATGATGGTTGCTTCTCTCCAGGACGAGAGAAGAAATCGAGAGTGCAACGTTTTGTTTTAAGTGATGTCGCCGGTTGACCATCCACCGTCAACGCAACGCCATGTCTTTCCGGTGGGATTTTTATCACGCAGTATTTCGGGCAAGCGATTCGCTCGCACGTTGTCATAGCTTGTCAATTTCGCGAATCGCACGATCGACGCCGGAATGCCGACTGCGGTAAACCCTGGATGGCCTGTCGCAGGATAGGGCCCACCGTGATTCATCGCGGGGCTGACTGCAACCCCTGTCGGCATCTTATCGTTGAGCAATCGGCCAACTTTTGGGGTCAGTGCGAATGCGACTTTCGCGTATACATCTTCATCACCTTGTGTCGCACTATAAACACAGCCAGTCAAGTTTCCTTCAAGCGAATCGATCACGGCAACCATTTCGTCAACGCTATCCGCAACGACCACCAGTGACGCGTTGCCGAACGCTTCGGTCTGAAAAGCTTCCGGGTCTCCAAGAAACTGTTTCCCTGTTGCTTGAAGCCAACTGTTTGCAACGGCGCATCGATTCGCTTCTGACTTACCGCCTCCCGTCAACAGGTTTGCGCCGGCACCGACAAGCGTCTCGATCGCAGCGGTCAAAGATTTTGCGACGGCTGGCGAAAGTAGGGTGCCAGACGCCAAAGCCGCAAATTTCTCCTTAACCGAATGAACAAATGCATCGGCGCTTTCACCTTTGACCAACAGCACTAGTCCTGGATTGGTGCAAAACTGACCGCTACCCATCAACACGCTTCCAACGTAATCGTCAACGATCTTTTCGCCTCGTTCGGCAAGTGCTGCAGGTGTGATAACAACCGGATTGACGCTGGAAAGCTCAAGATAGATCTGCTTGCCAGCTTTGTCTGCGGCGGCCTTGAGCTTAAGTCCGGCGCTACGGCTACCAGTGTATCCACTTGCGCCACAGCGATGATCAGAAACCATTCGCTCGCCGTCGGAATGCGAAGTCCGATAGATCAACTGTACGGTGGCTGACGGCAAACCAACTTCATCAACACTTTCTTTCGCAAGGGCAGCCAACACACGGGTCGTTTCGGGATGGGAACTGTTTGCTTTCGCAATGACGGGATTGCCCGCAGCGATCGCAGCGGCAAAGTCTCCTCCGGCTGCGCTGTTGAAGGCAAACGGAAAATTGTTGGGACCAAAGACGCAAATTGGACCAAGCGATTCAAGTGTCGCGCGAATTCCGGCTTTCGTATCGATGATCGCGTGCGCCCAGTCGCCCGAGCGCACCGCAGCAGCGGCAAGTCTCAATTGGTTGACCGTTCGAGGCAACTCGACGTCACCCAATCGTGGGCTTTTGGCAAGACCCGTTTCTTCGAAGGCCGTGTCAACCAACTCCGACTTATTCGCTTGTATCTTGTTTGCGAACGAGTCGAGAAAAGCGGCGATCTTCTCCTTTGGCGCACGACGCAGCTCAACGGCTGCGGTCGCGGCAGCATCAAGGGCTTGATCGATATCGTCCCATGAGCTGATCGGATACTCGCGTTCAATCGCTTGGTTCGTACTCGGATCGGTAGCGCGAAAGGTCTCGTGAAAACTTGCTTCTCGCCATTGGCCTGCGAGCAATACGGGTTGGCAAGTGGTGGTGGATGCGGTCGCCATGCGATTCAAACCTCGTGGTTAACGAAACCTCCAACGCGGGACACGCTTCGGAGGTTTGGATGCAGCTTCTATTACTGGGGAAACGTGAATGCTTCGTTCACTATCAGAATCACGACCATCGATTGATGCAATGCGGTTACTGACGCGATGAGATTTTCTCCACCCTTTTTGCCGCGAATTCGGCCTTGGTCTTGCGGAGATCACCACAAAATCCTAATGAATCTTAACGAGATGTGAAATTAGAGCGGTTTTGGGGTAGCTTCCTCGATCATGGATGATTTTGAGCATTGGCGAACGGACTTGCAAAGCGTGGATCTAGACAAAAGGATTGCTGCGGCCGAATACTTCAGCCAAGCGGGAACTAGCTCGGTAGCCGCAGCCATCGAACTTGTGCAGGCGTGCGGTGACAGCGAATCAGTCAGCCAGTTCGCCGTCGCTGCTCTCGAAGAAGCGGGTTCACCGCCGGTTGACTCCTGCGGCGTCCTATCGGAACTATTGAAGTCTCCCGAAGCGATTGTGGCTTACTGGGCAGCAACGCTGCTAGGGCGACTAGCGGGAACTGCTAAGGATTGTCAATTCGCGCTCGTCAAGGTGCTTTCCGGTTCGAGCGAGCTATCGGTTCGTGAACGAGCGGCATGGGCATTGGGACAAATCGGAGCGGATTCAGAGGAAGCGATTGCAGCGTTGCATGAGGCTGCCGAATCCAAACATGTCAGATTGCAACGATTGGCAGACGCGGCGATGAAGCAATTGCAAGTTTGATCGCCGCGATGCATGCGGCAACACGGATTGGAGCAATCAAACAAGACGTTTGATTTTGACGCAGGCACGGAGGCCTGGCGTGGCACGAAAGAAAACACCGACACGAAGTAAACTTCGTTACTCAACCGTATTTTGGATGATCATCACCGCCATCTCCGGCGGCGGTGTGAGTGGTCATTTCAATCCCGATTGGCCGATCGTTGGTCCGTTGGTCCAAAAACTTTACGCGTTAGTAAGTTCGGGTGCTCTCGATGATGCAACGAACGTTCAAGACATCGCCA
>Ga0105046_10005283_pt1 | contig 20452 bp, 16 predicted proteins | sample MAT03_FD_78385 | JGI IMG/M metagenome (GOLD analysis project Ga0105046, IMG submission 78385) | Freshwater microbial communities from Lake Fryxell liftoff mats and glacier meltwater in Antarctica - MAT-03 (megahit assembly) | ecosystem: Environmental > Aquatic > Freshwater > Ice > Liftoff...
CGCTCGCCCGTCATGTCCGCAACCAGGAATTCACTCGACTCGATCTCGTCGAGAATGCGGTCGGTGATCCCGCCGTCGTGCTCGATGTCGTCGGCGGTGACCGCATGAACGCCGAACTCCTTGCTGAACAGCGATTCCGGTCATCGTGAACACCGATCCTGGCCATGGTGAACGCGGATTCTGGGGATCGTGAACTGCGAGCGCTATCGCCAGTGGGCGCGGACGCTGAAGCCGTCGATGCGCCAGGTGCATCGGGCTGGCGAGAAGCTGTTTGTCGATTTCTCCGGGAAGCGGCCGTCGCTGGTGGACGCGACGACGGGGGCAGTCGTCGTCGTCGAACTCTTCGTCGGCGTGCTCGGCGCCAGCGGGTTGATCTATGCCGAGGCCACGCGCAGCCAGGAGCTGCCCGCGTGGGTCGACGCGCACGTGCGCATGATCGAGTACTTCGGCGGCAGCCCGGCGATTTGGGTCCCGGACAATCTGAGGGGAAGGAGTACTAGTCGTGCCATGACAGGGGCGGGCGTCAGTCGACGACACCTGCACGTCCATCCGAAACGTGCGCGGCGCGCCAAAGTGGGTGCCGCTGAACGCGTTGCCGAAGCTGAACGCGTTCAGCACGCTCGCACGCACCGACATCTCGAGCCGCGCCACTCGTGCCAGCCGCGTGGTCACCGCCCGGTCGACCACCAGGCGTGGCCGCACCCGGCCGCGCCAGGTCCACACGCTCGGCGCCGGGGCGCTCGCCGAGTTCCTCGGCGTCGTCGTCATCGAGGTCGCCCAGGTCGAGCGGCGTGCCGCTCTCGTAGCGGGCAATCGCCGTGGCGAGAATGCGGCGCGTGGCGGGCGCAAAGGTGAGTCCCGCAGCGGCAGCATGCCGCTGGTCGTGATCGGGGGTGACGGTCGTGCCCGCGTCGATCTCGCCGATCTCGTCTTCGAGGAACAGGCCGCCGTTGACCGGACCTGTCTGTTCTACCTTCGAGAGCGTGTAGGTCAGGAACGACGACCAGCCGCGGATGCCGGTTACGTCCACGCGCAGGTCGAGGCCCTGCGCGCGGCCGGTGACCACGCTGTTGGGGAAGACGATGGTGGTGCCGAAGAACACGTTGGGATCGGTGTAGTTGCGCACGTCGCGGCGCCAGGCGGCGGCACTGACGCGCCCGGTCGTGCCCATCACATGTTCGACGCCGACTTCGTACGCGTGTTGCCGCTCCGGCGCCAGGTCGGCGCCGCCGCCATCGTCGTCGCTCTCCTGCGCGTGCTGGGCCACGTCGCCCGCGAACACGAACGGCCGCGCCGGCGAGAACGCCGTCGCAGCGTCGCTCAGCCCGGCGTCCTCGCAGAGGTCATCGTCGGTGACGGCAAAGGTGAAGTACTCGTCAATGACCAGCCGGGCGGCTTCGGCGCCAGTCTTGAGCGTATGGCTCCCGCGCTCCACGGTGAGGCTTGCGACAACGCCGACGCGGTCGTGCCGGCGATCGGATTCGACGAACAACGGCGTGGCCGCCGGCGTGTCAGCGAGCTGCGCGTCGATACGCCGGTGTGAGCCGGCCACGTGGCTCACCGCCGCACCGGACCACACCCGCTGCCACGAGGCGCGCTGTGCCCGCTGCCGCAGGGTCTGCCGCTGGCCTTGTCCGGCCGCCTCCTGCACTGCGCCGTGCGGCACGTCGAAGCGCGCCCGGCCCATCTGGACCGAGGCCGTCAGGCGGTCGTGCGGTCCGAACGCGGCGTCGCCACGGACCGTGCCCGCGCAGGCCCCGCCACGGTTGTGGAAGTTGTCGGGATGCACCGGATCGAGGAAGCGGTTCGAGCGTTCGGCCGACAGGTCGAGGCCGAGGGCCACGCGCGCGCCAAGGGGGCCGCCGGCGGGAGCCGCGTGCCGTTCGTGCCGGCACTGCGCCGCCCGCCGATCGACCATCCGGGCATGGTCGCGAGGGCCTGCTGCAGCGCCCGGCTGCCGAGCCGCGCCGGGGCCTGGCGGATCGCGTCGCCGCTGAGCGTGGCGCGCGCGGTGACGGCGGGCGACTCCAGGCCGGCGCGTACCACCGCCGACGCCTCGATGCGCGGTGCCAGACGAATGTCGAGCTCGATGGGATACGCCGTTTCGACGGCCAGCGGGACGGCCCGGGCGCGTTCGTCGGCCGTGTCCGCCACGAGACTGTAGGTGCCAACCGCGACCGCGTCGACGTGAAAGCGCCCGCGGTCGTCGGTGCGCGCGTCGGCGACCGTCAGTCCGCGGCCGTCGAGTGTCCGCACGACCACGCCCGCGGCATCGCGGCCATCGACCGTGGTGGCGTGGCCGCTGACCGTCGCGCGTGTGCCCTGGCCGGCGTCGATCGCCGCCGGCAGAAGCAGCACGCCGACGATGACGAGTGCGCCCAAGGACGCGCGTCTGGTGGGAGTCATGACCGCCTCGCGGTCGTTAGCGTCGCTCGTTCTTGTAGATCTTCCCGCCCCGCATCACGAAGCGCACGCGTTGCAGCGCGGTGATGTCGGTGAGCGGGTTGCCTTCGACGGCCACCAGATCCGCCTGCAGGCCGATGGCGATGGCGCCGATCTCCTTTTCGAGATTCATCGACGCGGCCGCCAGCGAGGTGAGCGACTTGATCGCCTCGGCGGGCGCCTGACCCGACTTCACGCGTTCGAGGATCTCGCGCATGTTCTGGCCGTGAGCGCCGGCCACGGCATCGGTGCCCATCACCATCTTCAGGCCCTTGGTTGCGAGCGCCGCCGAGAACATCGCGTCCTTGAGGCCGAGCGCCTTCTCCATCGAGGCGAAGCCCTCGTCGGTGTAGTTGCCGATGCCCAGGAACTTCTTGCGGTTCTCGAGGTAGTTCTGCGTGACGAGACCGATGTTGGGATCGAACCACACGCCCTTCTCGGCCAGGAGGGCGAGCGCCTCGGCGTTGGCCAGCCCGCCGTGCTCGACCACGGTGCAGCCGGCGCGGGCGGCGCGCATCATGGCCTCGGCCGCGTGCGCGTGCACCATCGATCGCAGACCCTGCGCCGTGGCCTCGCCGCAGGCGGCATCCAGCTGTACCTGCGACAGCGTGGGCACGCCGCCGTCGCGGATGCTGGCCGAGGCGAAGATCTTCACGAGATCGGCGCCGTCGACCTTGAACGTGCGCACAGCGGCCCGCAGCTCGTCGGGTGTCAGCTTCGGGTTGGCGATTTGTCCCAGGGAGCTGAGCAGCCGCGGACCCGGAAACACGCCGCGCGCAATCGCCGTGCGCAGCGCCTTGTCGGACGCGGCGCCCACGCTCTGCACGGTGGTGAAGCCGGCCATCATCGTGACCCAGGCGTTCTCGGCGGCGTAGAGCACGGCTTGATCGGCCGGCTCGGGGCCGGTGGCGTAGCGGTCGCTTGCGTCGAAGTGCCAGCCGATGTGCACGTGCGTGTCGATGAAGCCAGGGAGCAGCGTGAGGCCGGTGAGGTCGTAGGTGACCGGTCCGGCGGCGGTGCCCACAGCGGTGATTCTGCCGCCGCTCACAGTCACTGCCACGTCTGAACGCGAGCCGCCGCGGCCGTCGAGCATGAGCGGCGCGCGCAGGGTGACGCTGCCCGTTTGCGCCGTGAGCGATGGACCAGACGTGAGCGCGGCGAGGGCGAGCAGCAGCGCGGGCGCAAGGCGGCGGATCATGGACATACTCCTGCCGCGCATTCTATGCGAGCGCCGCCCCCCTACGGCGCGACCAGTCGCTGGAATGCGGGCGAGCGCCGTCCGCTCCTGGCCGGCTCGGCCGCGTGCGGTGAGCGAGCGCCACGCTGGGCAGTGAATGCCACCCAGCTCAAGGATCCTGCCCTCCGGCCGAATCCGTCATTGTGAGAAACGTGTTCCTGGCCGGCTCGGCGGCCGCGCTCGGCCTGGTGGCGGGGCTGGCGGCGGTGTGGCCTGCGGCTTGGTGGTCGCTGCTGGTGGTGGTGCCGCTCATCGCGCGCGGGCTGGCCGACATGGTGCAGACCCGCCAGGCCATCCGCCGCAACTTCCCGCTGATTGGCCACGGCCGCTATCTGCTCGAGATGCTGCGGCCCGAGATCAACCAGTACTTCGTCGAGTCGAACAACGACGGCAAGCCCTTCAGCCGCAACGACCGGTCGATCGTCTATCAGCGCGCCAAGGGCGAACTCGACTCGCTGCCGTTTGGCACGCAGCGCGATGTCTATGCCGTGGGCTACGAGTGGATCAATCACTCGCTGGCGCCGGTGCATCCCGATCCGGCCGTGAGCCGTGTCACGGTGGGTGGCCCGGCCTGCACGCAGCCCTACTCGGCGTCGATCCTCAACGTGTCGGCCATGAGCTACGGCTCGCTCAGCAAGAACGCCGTGCGCGCGCTCAACGCCGGGGCGCGCCAGGGCGGCTTTGCCCACAACACCGGCGAAGGCGGGTTGAGTCCGCATCATCTCGAGCCGGGCGGCGATCTCTTCTGGCAGGTGGGCACGGGCTACTTCAGCTGCCGCACGGCCGATGGCCGCTTCTCGCTCGACGAGTTCGTAAAGCGCGCCACGCTGCCGAACGTGAAGATGATCGAAGTGAAGCTGTCGCAGGGCGCCAAGCCCGGCCACGGCGGCATCCTGCCGGCCGCGAAGCTCACGCCCGAGATCGTGGCGATTCGCGGCGTCGAGCCCGGCCAGGACGTGATCTCGCCAGCCGCGCACACGGCCTTCTCCACGCCGATTGGCCTGCTGCAGTTCGTGGCGGAACTGCGGTCGGCCTCGGGCGGGAAGCCCGTGGGCTTCAAGCTGTGCGTGGGCAAGCGCCACGAGTTCCTGGGCGTCGTGAAGGCCATGCTCGAAACCGGCGTGATGCCCGACTTCATCACCGTCGACGGCGGGGAAGGCGGCACCGGCGCCGCGCCGCTCGAGTTCTCGGATTCGGTCGGCACGCCGCTCAACGAAGGCCTGTCGTTCGTGCACAACGCGCTCGTCGGGGCCGGCGTGCGCCAGCACATCCGCGTGATTGCGTCGGGCAAGGTGAACACCGGATTCCAGATCGCCACCAAGCTGGCGCTCGGCGCCGACATGTGCAACGCCGCGCGCGCCATGATGTTCGCCCTGGGCTGCATCCAGGCGCTGCGCTGCAACACCAATCAGTGCCCGGCCGGCGTAGCCACCCAAGACCCGGAGCTGGTGCGCGGACTGGTCGTGGAAGACAAGTCGCAGCGCGTGGCGCGCTACCACAAGGAAACGGTGAAGAGCTTCCTCGACGTGCTGGGGGCCACCGGCCTCGAGACGCCGCGCGGGCTGAAGCCGTGGTACGTGATGAAGCGCGTTGGTCCGGGCGAAGTGCTGAGCTACCACGAGCTCTACCCGGTGACCGAGCCCGGCAGTCTGCTCGCGGCCAACCCGGTGGGCCCGCTGGCCGAAACCTGGGGCCGCGCGCGCGCCGACCGCTTCTAGGCTACTATCCCCCGTCGCCTGTGCGCGACCTGCGCAGGGGCATCCATTCCTGGAGGTGACGGGTGAGACGTGTATTCGTGGCGGTCGTACTGGCCGTAGCGGCGCTGGCGCCGGTGTCCACACAGCAGCAGGCGGTACCGGAACTGGCCTTCGAGTCGGTGCCTAGTCCGCTGACGATGCCCAACGACGTCCACTTCGGCGAGATTGGCGGCGTCGCGGTCAACTCGAAGAAGCACCTGTTCGTGTTCTCGCGCGGCAACGTCACTGGCGCGGCCTACATGGCCCAGGCGGCGCAGCTGCTCGAGTTCGACGCCACTGGCAAGTTCGTCCGCGAGATCGGCAAGAACAACTTCGCGCTGTCCTACGCGCACGCCGTGCGCATCGACAAGCAGGACAACATCTGGATCGTCGACAAGGGGTCGAACATGATCGTCAAGTTCAACCCTCAAGGCCGCGCGGAGTGGATGTTCGGCCGCAAGGGCGAGTCGTCGCACCTCGACGTGCCCCCCGACTACGCGTCGCAGATCGGCGTGCTGCTGAAGCGGGCCGGGCTGCCGGTGGAACTGCCGGCGAACAACAACCCCCGCAACCCGGTGCCGGTGCACCGCGACAACGTGTTCAATCAGCCCACCGACGTGGCCTGGGATTCGAAGGGCAACTCGTACTTCAGTGACGGCTACATCAACTCGCGCGTCGGCAAGGTCAACGCCAAGGGCGAGTGGGTGGCGAGTTGGGGCTCGCTCGGCACCGGCCCGGGCCAGTTCGACACGCCGCACGGCATCGCCGTGTCGCCGGCCGACGAGGTCTACGTCGCCGATCGCGGCAACCGCCGCATCCAGGTGTTCGACACCGAGGGCAAGTACCTGCGCGAGTTCACGATCGACGTGCCGGTCGACACCAAGCGCGGCAAGATCGTCTACGGCTCCGAGCAGCCGAACGCCAAGACCGGCTCGCAGGCGCCCGGGGCGCCCGACGCGCTGTGCATGACGCCCGGGCCGAACCCGGTTCTCTTCGTCGGCGACCTTTACCCAAGCCGCATCTACAAGGTGTCGCTCGAGGGCAAGCTGCTCGGCGTCTACGGTCAGCCGGGGCGCAACCTCGGCGAGTTCGGCTGGATTCACGCCATCGCGTGCCCGTCCGAAGACGAGATCTGGGTGGGCGAGCTCATCAACTGGCGCGTGCAGAAGCTCGTGACCAAGGGCAAGGCCCGGCCGACCGCCGCGGCGGCGCGCAAACAGTAACCGCCGCGCGTCACCCACGCACCCACCGACGCCGGGGACGACATCATGTCGTCTCCGGCGTGTGTCGTTTCAGGCCTGCGCCCGCCCGGCGACGGGTGGCCGTGATCGGGCCTGTGGGGCAGGAACTGCTCTCAGGTGTGAAGACTAGCGAAGGTGCCTCCGCTCGCCCTGCACGTGCCGGGCGCGTGACCCGCGCGCCTACTGCTGTCCCGCCGCGCGGAACAACTCGTCGGCCGACTGCAGCACGATGTTCTTGAGGCGCACCGGGTAGCTGGCCGGCAGCGTGGCCACGAACCGCCGCACGTCACCGGCTACGTCGCCGCTGCGGTAGCCGCCGAGCGTATTGTCCATCCAGCGCTTCGGGAAGAAGATGTCGCCGGTCTTCTGGATCTCCCAGAGCAGCTCGAGGCTCGGCCGCACGTACTTGGCCGACTGGCTCGCGCGCAGCGGGTGGTGCAGGTAGGCGAGGCCGTCGAGCACCCAGGGCTCACGGCGCCGGTTCGCGACGTCCTCGAGCGACAGGAACCAGCGTTCGCGCACGGCGGCATCGCCCGACAGCGCCGGCATGATGAAGGCAAAGCGCGCCTTGCGATCGGGGTTGTCGATGCGGGCGAGCTGGCTGGTGAGGATCTCAGCGGCGCGCGGCACGTCGCGCACGGCCAGATCCAAGGCGAGCGACGAGTAGTCGGCCTCGGCCAGCGTGAGCCCGGGCACGGCCTCCGTCTTGTCCCACACGCGGGTCAGCCACGTGAGCGTGTCGGGCGTCATGGCCGTCCGGCGCAGGGCCCCAAACCAGGTGGCCTTCTGTCCTCCGGTAGTGGCGGCGGCGAGGCCGGCGCGCAGGGTCGCCTCGGCTCGCGCCGCGCGCGCCGCACGCTCGGACGGGGCCAGGAATCTCCACCACGCGTTGCCGGCAGAGCCCAGGATGCGCTGCCGGGTCTGTTCATCGGGCTCGGCGGCCACGGCCGCGAGCGCGGTATCCACGAACGTCGTGGCCGGCACACTGCGATCGAGCAGCGCCTCCCACAGCGTGACCCACGCGGCGCCACGCGTGAGCGGATCGGCAATCGCGCCGACGTTCGTCGCGAGGTAGTCGCGCGACACCCGATCGAGCACGAAGCCGCCGTAGGCCCAGCCCTGGCCGGTGGGCAGCACATAGGTGGGCGCGGGCCAGCCTGCGGCTTCGGTGACGACCACGCGCGCGCTGTCGAGCGCCACCTCGATCGTGCGCGGCCCCTCGGGCAGCGCCACGACCACGCGGAGCTGCTGTGGCCAGACCAGTCCGCGCTTCTGCGGGTCGGCCTGAGAGAAGGCCAGCGACGCGATGCGTCCGTCCTTCACCTCGAGTTCGGTCGTGATCACGGGACGGCCCGGCGATTCCACCCACACGGAGCTCCAGGCCACCAGGTCCACGGGGGTGCGCGCGTCGAGCACTGCGATCAGATCCGGCCAGGTGGCGTTGCCGAACGCGTGCGCCTCGAGGTACTCGCGTAGCCCGTCGCGGAACGACTCGGCACCGAGCAGATGTTCGAGGTGCCGCATCATCACCGGCGCCTTCTGATAGATGATCGCGCCGTAGAGGCTGCCAGCTTCGTTCAGATTCTCGAGTGGCTGGCGAATCGCGTTGGTGCCGGCGGTGCGATCCACTTCATAGGCGGCGGGGTAGTGCGCGTAGAGGAAGCGCAGGTCGTGGTTCACTTCGGGAAACGAGGGGTTCACGATCTTGGCGGCCATGAAGTTGGCGAACACTTCCTTCATCCACACGTCGTTGAACCAGCGCATGGTCACGAGGTCGCCGAACCACATGTGCGCGGTTTCGTGGGCGATGACCGACGCGCGCCCAAGGAACTGGTTCTGCGTGGCCGATTCGTCCAGCAGCAGACCGGTGGCGTTGTAGAGGATCTTGCCGGCGTGCTCCATGCCGCCGAACTGGAAGGCGGGAATGGCGACGAAGTCGAACTTGCCCCAGGCGTAGGGGATGCCGGTGTAGTCCTCCATGAAGCGCAGCGCGCGGTCATGCAGATCGAAGATCGCGTCCGTGTTGCGCGCCACTTTGGCGGCATCCGTTTCGCGGTGGAACATGCGGTAGGTGCGGCCGTTGCGTTCGGCCTGTTCCACCGTGAAGTCGCCGACCACGAAGGAGAAGAGGTAGGTGGAGAGCGGTGCGGTTTCGGCGAATCGCGTCGTGACGGCGCTGCCACTGCCGGCGGAACCGCCCCACAGATCGATCTGACCAGCTCGGCTCGGCGCGCCGTTGCTGACCGCCAGCCACTCTCCTGGATATTTCAGCTCGAGTGTCCATTTCGCCTTCAGGTCCGGCTGATCGAACACCGGAATCGCCAGGTGCGCGCGCGCCGGCACGAAGAGGGCGTAGAGGAAATCGGGATTGCGGTTGAGCGACGCATCGCCGGCCGTGAACTCGATGCGCACCTCGGTTGGGCCGGGCTTCAGAGCGGAGGCGGGCACCACGATGTGGTCTTGCGGAAACGTCGCCGTCGCGACCGCCCCATTCACGGCCACGGCCGCGACGTTCTTTGCGCCCGGCGCGAAATCGATCACGAGCGGCGCCGAGGCATCGCTCAACTGGAACCGCGCCGTCATCGTGCCCGTGAGCGGCTGCTTCTGGTCGCGCGGGACGTTGAGCGACAGCTCGTAGCGCAAGCCGGTGATGATGGCGGCCCGCCGGGTTGCGACCTCGAGCGGTATCCCTGGGCCGGGCGTGGCGGTCTGCGCGCCGCCCGGCGACGCGACTAAGAGCAACCCAACGGTCGCGGCCGCAAGAGCAGTGTTCGACATGCCCGAATTGTAACGGGTCGAGCGTCTGCACGCCGCAGAGCAGCCCGCTCATCAGGCGGGCACGGGCCGTCATGTGGCCGGGCTGAACTGCGGCTACTTCGCCGTCAGGCCTTCTTTCAGGAATGCCACGAGCGGCGGCAGCACCTGCTCTGGCGCCTCGAGGTGCGGCACGTGGCCGAGCCCGGGAATGAGGTGCAGTCGGCCGTTGCCGTTGGGCACGGCCTTGGCCAGGAACGCCATCCGGTCCTGGAAGTTCTTGGCCGGGCCGAGCAGCATGTCCTCGGCGCCGCCGAAGGCCAGCGTGGGCACCTGGATGTGCGCCCAGTCGTAGACGACCGGGTCGGCGTAGAGCATCTGGCCGATGAGCGCCTGCACCATGGCCAGGCGCGGCCAGTCGGCGCTCAGCGTCCACGAGTAGCGGATGCGCGTGTAGCTCTCGAACTCGTCGTTCCACCTGGTGGGGTCGTGCGCCACGTAGCGGCCGAGGCCGGCGCGGGTGCCCTGATAGTCGGTCTTGAGCGTCGAGGCGTAGCCTTCGGCGATCGGCGTCATCGGGCGGTCGAAGCGGCCATCGGTGAGGCCGATCGGGTTGTAGATGACGACCCGCTCGACCGACTTCGGAAACTGCGTCGCCAAACGCGCCGCCAGCATGCCGCCCATCGAATGGCCGATGACCATCACGCGTTCGATCTTCTCGTGCTGCAGGATGCGCCAGGTGTTGCGGGCCTGCGAGTTGAAGTTGAAGGGCGTCATGGGCTTGGACGACCGGCCGTAGCCGATCTGGTCGGGCGTGATCACCCGGAAGCCCTCCTTCGTGAGGCCGTCGATGATGGCCTTGAAGTAGAAGCCGCCGAAGTTGTTGCCATGGAGCAGCAGCACGGTGCGCCCGTTGGGCGTGCCCTGCGCCGGCGTGTCCATGTAGGAGATGCGCACGTCCTGGTCGTAGACGCTGATGTCGAGGTACTTGCTGGGATACGGATAGGGACACTCGTCACAGGTGATGCTGCCGGGCTTCACATCGGTGGGCGTGGCTACCGGAGGCAGCGGCCGGCCCTGAGCGGCGGCGGACGCGGCGGCAGCGAGCACCAGGAGCGAGCACGTGAGCGAGCGCAGGTATGTGGTCATAAGGGTCAATCCGAAGCGCCATGAATCTAGCACAGTGGAGCGCGGGCGCTACGCGTGCATCCACTGGCCGAGCCGGCTGAGGCCCTCGGTGATGCGGTCTGGTGTCATCACGAGCGGCCCGAACGAGATACGCACGCCGTTTGTGAGCGATGCGCCGAAACCGCGGCCTGGCACCACGAGCACGCCGGTGGCCTTGAGGGCCTCTGGCACGAACGTCTCGGCATCGCGGCCCACGTCCATCACGGTGTAGAGGCCGCCGGCCGGGGTGAGCCGCGGACGGCCGAGGTGCGCGTCGATGGCGGCCAGGGTGACCCGAGCGGCTTCGCGGTAGAGGCCGTTGGCCCAGTCCACGTAGCGGCGCAGCGACCCGTCGTCGATGGCCGTGGCCAGATATCGTGCCATCGCCATCTGCTCGAGCGTGTCGGGGCACAGGATGCTGCATTGCTGCACGCGTTCCATCGCCTCGATTACCGGCGTGGCCGCTTCGATCCATCCGAGGCGGCGGCCCAGGCCGCGCGCCCACTTCGAGTTGGAGTGGATGCCAACCAGGTGCGGATGGTCAGCCGGGGACCAGCCGTAGTAGGCGGGCGGCGTCTCGAAGAACTGGCACTTGTAGGCGAAGTCGATGGCCAGCCACGCGCCGGCGGCCGAGGTGCGTTCGAGCATCAGCTCGGCGAGCGCCTGCGGCACGACCTGACTCGTGGGGTTGTCGGGTGCGCCGAACAGCACGAGTCGCGGCTGGTGCTGGTCGAAGAGCCGCGTGAAGTCGCGCGCCACGCCCTCGGGGTCGGTGACGGGACGGTAGCTCCACGTGGCGGCATCGAGCACCGGCAGCCGCACCACGCGGAGGCCGGGCGCCACGAAGGCGAGCTGGCCCTCGTAGTTGGCGTAGGTGGGGTCGAGCAGCAGCACCGTGTCGCCGGGATTGAGCAGCGTGGTGAACAGGTCTTTGGTGAGCTGCGTGCTGCCCATGCCCACACTGATGTGCTCGGGACCGATCCGCGGCATCGCGAAGAGGTGCTGCTCGAACCGCGCGATCTGCTCGCGGCAAGCCAGGTCGCCGAGCGTGGCGGTGTAGCCGCCGCTCTGGTGGAAAAGTGCCGGGTCGCTCACGATGTCGAGGTAGGCCTGACGGAACTCGTCGGGCGCGGCGTGGTTCACCCAGCCGCCGCCGAACGAGATCACTTCGGCCGGATCGAGCCCCATGGCCAGGATGTTCTGGCGCTCCGCCATCTTCATGATCTGGCGGATGGGCGAGGGCGAGTTGAGCTGTGCCTGCACGAGGCTCGAGAGGGACGCGGCAGTGGTCGTGGAATCTGTCCTGGTCATCCGGTCGGCATTGTATCGCTGCCGGCATGCTCCCATGCGTCGCGGCGATGGGTGCCGTGCGCGCGGTCTGGTTGGCGGCATCGATGGGCCCAGCTACAATCGCGCCGTCATGGTCACTATCGACGCCCGCCGCCGCTTCCTCGCCCACTTCACGGCCCTCGGCCTCGGCAGCACGCTTGCGCCGGGCGTGCTCTGGGCGCGCCTGCAGGACGCGGCCGCCGACAAGGTCACGCTGGCCATGGTGACCGATGCGCTCGCGCTGTCGGGCATCGAGTTGCCCGAAGACGATCGGAAGGTGCTCGTCGAGGGCGCCAACACCGCGCTCACGCGGCTCGAAGAACAACGCGCCATCGACATCCCCAACGACGTGTCGCCGCCGTATCACTTCAGTCCGGTCGTGGCCGGCATGACGGTGGACAAGACGCGCAAGCCGTTCGTGCTCAGCAAGGCGCCGGCGGTGAAGCGTCCCGCCAGTCTCGACGACGCGGCGTTCTGGCCGGTGCGGCATCTGGCGGAGCTCGTGCGCACCAGGCAGGTGTCATCCGTGGAGCTGACGCGCATGTATCTGGCGCGCCTGCACCGTCACAACGCCGTGCTCAATAACGTCGTGACGTTCCTCGACGACCACGGCCTGGCCGAGGCCGCGCGCGCGGATGCCGAGATCGCCGCAGGCAGGTACCAGGGCCCGCTGCACGGGATTCCGTGGGGCGTGAAGGACATCATCTCGGTGAAGGGCTTCAAGACCACGTGGGGGTCGCCGGCCTTCACCGAGCAGCAGTTCGACTACGACGCCTCGATCGTCGAGATGCTGCGGGCGGCCGGCGCGGTGCTGATTGCCAAGCTCGCGACCGGCGAACTGGCTTCGGGCGACAACTGGTTCGGCGGGCAGACCAAGAGTCCGTGGGATCCCACGCAGGGCTCGAGTGGCTCATCGGCGGGTCCGTCGTCGGCCACGGCCGCTGGCGGGGTGGCGTTTGCGATCGGCAGCGAGACGAGCGGCTCGATTCTGAGTCCCACGGCCCGCTGCGGCGTGGTGGGCCTGCGGCCCACCTTCGGCCGGGTGAGCCGGCATGGCGCCATGGCGCTGTCGTGGACGCAAGACCGGCTGGGCCCGATCTGCCGCTACGCGGAAGACTGCGCGCTCGTGATGCAGGCCATCAGCAAGCCCGACGGGCGCGACATGAGCGTGAGCGACCTGCCGTTCAACTGGAACCCGGCGCTCGACCTGCGCACGCTCAGGGTGGGCATCATCCAGGCGTCGTTCGACGAACTCACCGAGCCGGCCGCCACAGCCAATGCCGCGGCCACGCTCGCGGCGCTGAAGACGCTCGGGGTCAGGCCGCTGGTGCCGGTGGAGGTGCCCGACTTCGCACCCGACGCGAGCGCCATTGGCGTGGAGTCGGCGGCGTTCTTCGACCAGCACGTGCGTGCTGGCCGGATGGCCAAGGCCCGCGCCGGGGTGGGGCGGCCGACCAGCCGCCTGGTGTCGGCCGTGGACTTCCTGCAGGGGCAGCGCCTGCGCATGATGATGATGGAGGCGCTGGCCAAGGCGACCGCGCACGTGGATCTCTACGTGGTGGCGTCCAACAGCATCGGCCGCGGCGGTCCCGGTGGGCCGCCGCCGGGCGCGGCCGCCAGCGCGCCGCGCGCGCCGCGCCGTCCGCAGGGGCCCACGCAGCGCCACTTCGCGATGGCCAACCTGGCGTGCTATCCGGCCGTCAACGTGCCCAATGGCTTTGCCGAAGGTGGCACGCCGACGAGCATCGTGTTCTACGCGCAGCCCTACCGCGAGCTGCCGCTGCTGGCGCTGGCCAAGGCGTATCAGGACCACGCGCAGTGGCACACGCGGCGGCCGGCGGCGGCCGGCGCCTAGGAGCCTGCGCCTCGAGCGCTGACGGTAACTCGAGCGCTGACGGTAAGCTGAAGCGATGGCGTCCTCAGCGACCCCCGCGGTGCATGCGCTCAGACGGCATGGCCTGGTCTTCACCGAGTACGAGTATCGCTACGAGCTGCGCGGCGGCACCACGGTGTCGGCGCGCGAACTCGGCGTGCCCGAGCACCACGTGGTGAAGACGCTGGTGATGGAAGACGAGGCGAAGCAGCCGCTCATCATCCTGATGCACGGCGACCGCGAGGTGTCCACCAAGCAACTCGCGCGGCAGATCGGGAAGAAGACGGTGAAGCCGTGCGCGCCCGAGGTGGCCGAGCGCCACACCGGCTACCAGGTGGGCGGCACCTCGCCCTTCGGCACCCGCAAACCACTGCCAATCTACGTCGAGCGCAGCATCCTGGCGCTCGACCACGTATATCTGAATGGCGGCCGCCGGGGCTTCCTGGTGCAGCTCGACCCGAGGCTCGCCGCCGCCGCCCTCGACGCGACCCCCGTCGACGTCGCCGTCGACGGGTAACGGTGACCGGCCCCGTTACAGATCGCGGGACTTGGTCCAGGCCTCTTTCAGCGACACGGTGCGGTTGAACACCGGCGCACCTGGATGCCCGTCGGGGTCGGCCGCGAAATAGCCGAGCCGCTCGAACTGGAAGCGGGTGCCCGGAGCCGCCTGCGCCAGCATCGGCTCGATCTGACAGCCGGTCACGGCGTCGAGGCTGGCCGGGTTCAGCAGGTCGAGGAACTGCTGGCCCGCCTTCTCTGCGGCGCCCTCCGGTTCCTCCGCCGTGAACAGGCGATCGTACAGCCGCACCTCGGCCGTGACCGCGTGCGCGGCCGACACCCAGTGCAGCGTGGCCTTCACCTTGCGGCCGTCAGGCGCATCGCCGCCGCGCGTGGCCGGGTCGTAGGTGCACTGCAGCTCCACGATTGCCCCGGACGCGTTCTTGATCGCGCGCTGACAGGTGACGAGGTAGGCATTGCGCAGCCGCACTTCGCGGCCGGGCGCGAGGCGAAAGTACTTCTTCGGCGGATCTTCCATGAAGTCGTCGCGCTCGATGTAGATCTCGCGCGAGAACGGCACGGCGCGGGTGCCGAGGGCTGGATTGCCTGGATGGTTCACGACCGCCATCGTCTCCGACTGGTCCGCCGGATAGTTCGTGAGCACGATCTTGAGCGGCCGCAGCACCGCCATCGCGCGCGGCGCCCGGCAATTGAGATCCTCGCGTACGCAGTGCTCGAGCAGGCCGATGTCGATGACGTTCTCTTTCTTCGCCACGCCGACGCGCGCGCAGAAGTCGCGCACGGCCTCGGCCGTGTAGCCGCGCCGCCGCATCCCTGAAATGGTCGGCATCCGCGGGTCGTCCCAGCCCGACACGTGCTGCTGCGCCACCAGCTGCAGCAGCTTGCGCTTGCTCATCACCGTGTAGTTCAGGTTGAGGCGCGCGAATTCGATTTGCCGGGGCGTGTGTTCGGCCTGGCACTCGCGCACCACCCAGTCGTAGAGCGGCCGGTGCGCCTCGTACTCGAGCGTGCAGAGCGAGTGGGTGACGCCTTCGTACGCGTCCGACAGCGGATGCGCGTAGTCGTACATCGGATAGATGCACCAGGTGTCGCCGGTGCGGTGATGGGTGGCGTGCCGGATCCGGTAGAGCACCGGGTCGCGCAGGTTGATGTTGGGCGACGCCATGTCGATCCTGGCGCGCAACACCTGCCGGCCATCGGCGAACTCGCCGGCGCGCATGCGGCGGAACAGGTCGAGGTTCTCGTCGACGGAGCGCGTGCGATAGGGCGAGGCGCTACCCGGTTCAGTGAGCGTGCCACGATGCGCGCGAATTTCGTCGGCCGAGTGCGAGTCCACGAAGGCCTGGCCGCGGCGAATCAGCCCCTCGGCGTCGAGGTAGAGCCGCTCGTAGTAGTCCGACGCGTAGTGCTCACGCTGCTGCCAGTCGAAGCCCAGCCAGCGCACGTCGTCCTTGATCGAGTCGACGTACTCGACGTCTTCCTTGACCGGATTGGTGTCGTCGAAGCGCAGGTTGCAATGGCCGCCGTGGTCGGCCGCCACGCCGAAGTCCACGCAGATGGCCTTGGCGTGCCCGATGTGCAGGTAGCCGTTGGGCTCAGGCGGAAAGCGCGTGACGACGCGTCCGCCATTGACGCCGGCGGCCACGTCGGCCGCCACGATCTCGCGTACGAAGTCCAGCGGGGGGGCAACGGGGGCAGCCGCGGTGCTCGCGCTGCGGCTATCGGAAGCAGACATGTTGCCTATCAGTGTATTCGTGGCGGATCGCTTTGTCCCGCCCCCGCCCCTAGCCCCCAGCCCCTCGTCTCGTCATTGTGCGCAGGGCGGCCCCGACAGCGTGGCCAGCACGTACATCGCGGGCGCGCGGCCTCGCTTCGCGAAGCCGTAGGTTGTGCCTCTCGGAACCACGGCAAACGTCCCGGCAGCGACCTGGATCTCGCGCCCGCTCAACGACAGTGTGCCCTCACCCCCAACGACGTAGAGCATGAGCTCCGCGCTGTCATGCTGCCGGCCTTGCCACGGCTCCCGCACCTGCCACAGCCACGTCTGAGCCCCGCCGCTGCAGCCGATCAGGTTCTCCTTGTGCGGCTCCTTGTTCGTGATGTGATTGCGCTCGATGTAGTCGGGCACCGAGACGTTGGACGGCTTGCCAGCCGGCAAATCCGGGACGAAGCTGGGCGCCGCGGGCTTGGGCGACTCCGGCGGGGCGGGAGGCGGTGGCGAAGGCGAAGGAGGGGCGGCTGTGAGCGTCGCGTCGCTGACCGGCGCGGGCGTACCGGCGCGCCACGCCACCTCCTTCTCGAACGTATGGAAGCCCTCGCGCTCGAAGCGCACGCGGTAGGTGCCGCCGCGGATACCGAGCAGACGCACCTGGCCGGCGGCCGTCGTGACCCCTTCGCGTTCCACCGGCCCGATGGTAGTGACCTTGACATCGCCGAGCGGTGCGCCGGTGGCGTCGTTCACGGTGAGGGTCAGCACAGCCGTGGCCGTGGACGGTGCGGCCGGACGTGGCGCGCGCGGTCGCGGCGCAGGTGCCGGCGTTGGCTGGGCCGGGGCCGGCTGAGGCGGCGGAGTCTGCGCCAACCCGGCGCCGGGCACCGCGAGCACGAGCATCAGAGCAAGCGCGGATCTCATGTCGCTATCCTACTCACGCCTGCCGCCGCTTGACCAGCCGTGGAGCGGCACGACCTTGGTCTTGCGTCGCCGGTCTCCGTCAGTATCGCCAGCTCTCGAGGTCCGCCCCAGCCGGCGCCGTCTTCAGCATCCGCTCCACCCCCCTGGGGATGTACATCTGGTGGTAGCGCAGCCGCGAGTAGGCGTTCTCGCGCGTGGCGTCGCCGTTCCAGCAGTGCTCGGCCCGGTCGCCGTAGGCCACCTCGCCGCCGTAGTAGGGCTTCTGCGTGGACTCCAGGAACTGCTCCGCCAGGTAGACGGCGTTGTTCAGATAGTAGTTGTCCATGTCGCCCACGTAGAGGTTGAGCTTGCCCTCGAGCTTCGTGCCCAGGCCCTTCTCCCAATCGCGCTTCAGGATGTGCATCAAGTCGTAGTTGTCGCGCCAGTAATTCGCCACGGTGGGGTTGATGTCGCCCGAGCCCTTGTCGAAGATGCGCGCGGGATAGCCGTCGTCTCCGACCGGGCTGTAGACCGCTTCCCAGACGTCGAACTGCTGACCCGATCGCGTCTTGGTCCCGAGCACCAGCTCGAGCCGGTTGATCTCCCAGGCCATCGCGCTCACGTGACCCAGGTAGTTGCGCAGACCAGGACGCGGTGTGCGCTTGAACGTGTCGTCGAGCCAGTAGGCATTCTTGTTGGTGTAGAGGTCGATGGTGGTGAAGGCGCGGAAGTCGATCGGGTCGGGGCACGCGATGTAGGCGCCGTTGAACACCTCGGGATAGAACACCTGCGCGGCCATCGCTTCCCAGCCGCCGGTCGAGCCGCCATACATGAAGCGCGACCAGCCTGCGCCGAGGCCGCGGTACTTCTTCTCGATGAAGGGAATCAGCTCCTGCACGATGGCGTCACCGTAGGGGCCCAGGTTCGCGGAGTTCACGGCATACGAGTCGTCGTAGTAGGGATTGGCGTGTTGAATCTCAATCACGATCGCGCGCGGGAAGTTCGGGCCGGTCCAGTCCTTGTAGAGTTGATAGGCATACTGCTGCTGGATACGGTTGTAGCCCTTCAGGTTGAACCGGGCCGAGAAGTCAGGCGCCAGATTCGGATCGGGCGGCGTCTCGCGCCAGCCCGAGATGGTGGCGGGGAAGTGCCCGTGATAGATGAAGAGCGGGTACTTTGCGACGGGATGCGTGTCGAAGCCTTCGGGCAGCAACACGTTGATGCCCAGGTGCATCGGCCGGCCCCAGAACTTCGTCAGGAGCTGGCTTTGGATGCGTTCGTGCTTCACGTACTTCGTGTCGGCGGGTGCGGCGACCGGCGGGATGATCTGGTCGAGCGAGATCGACACGGCACCGCTCGACACCGGGTCGATCGTGATCTGGCGCGGCGTGGAGTAGAGGTTGCCGGGCGCCAGGTTCCACTGCTGGCCCTCGCCCCGGTCCATCGGCAGCTTGACGGTGTGGCCGTCGCTGCGCGTGAACGTCTCGTAGCGGTGGAAGAGCGCCTGCACCGTGTAGGTGCCGGCCGGGATCTCGGACAGCCGCTGCACGGGAAACCCGATCGTGCCGCCAGCCACGCTCGCCGGCGCGCCGCCCGGCCAGCCCTCGAGGTCCAGCCCGAAAATCGGCTGTCCCTCGGGACCTGCCGATACCTGGAAGCGCGGCTCGCCGTCTGTGCGCGTGGACAGGATCAGCAGCAGGCGGCCGTCGAGTGGCGCGTCGCTGCGCGACGCCGGATAGCTGACCTCGAAGCGCAACGGCCCAGCTTGCGACGCGGGCTGTTGCGCTGCCCGCACGGTCACGAAACCAGCGGTTGAGAGGGTAGCGATCAGAAGGGCAAGTGTGCTGCGTCGCGACATGGGCGGGAGTGTAGCATCCGCGGCCGTGGCCACGCCCGCGCCGCTCGCCGCCCAGGCGCGCACGCGCGCTGAGTGGATCGCCCTCGACACCAGCGGCTTCCCCGTGCCGCCCGGCCAGTCGGCCGCATCCCTGCTGCTCGAGATGAACCCGCTGCTCGCCTCGCCGGATCCGGTGCTGCGCCACGACATGGCGTTCTCGGCGGCGGAGAAATGGATCGTGCGCGACAAGATCGTTGCTGACGGCTGACGCCTTCACGTTCCTGGTACGGATCCCGGTGTGGTCGCCGCGTGGCTCGCGCGCTCGCCGCCCTCGCCCGCATGCGCTGAATCGCGGCCGCCGCGCCATATAATCGCTCGTCGCCTCAGAAGGAGTCCCGTCATGCGTCAATCCCGTGGACTGCTGATCGTCGGCGCGCTGCTCGGTGCCACGGCCATGTTCGGCACGGCCACCCAGGCGCAGGCGCCCGCCAAGAAGGCCTACAACGGCGTGGTGAAGCCCATCGGCCCCTATACGCCGGGCGTGGGTCTTCATGACCGACCTGGCCGGGTTCGCCGTGGTCAACGAGATCTACGGATCGTACTTCCCGGCCGGCGGCGTGCCGCCCGTGCGGTCCACCGTGCAGGTCGCGGCGCGGCCGCGCGGCGCGCGCATCGAAATCGATTTCGTCGCGGTGCGCTAGTCTAGCCGCCCGCTCAGGAGACCGCAGATGGACATGCCCAAGCCCGGCCCCGCTCACGCTCGACTGCACCGGCTCGCCGGCCAGTGGGGCGGCGAGGAAACGGTGCATCCCGCCCCGCACGACCCCGGCGGCTCGGCCACCGCGTTCCTGGACAACCGCATCGCGCTCGACGGCTTCACGGTGGTGCAGGAGTACGAGCAGTATCGCCACGGGCGCTCCACCTACAGCGGCCACGGCGTGTTCTGGTTCGACCCGGTCGCGAGCCAGTACGCCATGACCTGGTTCGATTCGATGATGGGCGCGGCCCTCGAATTTCGCGGCGACTTCGACGGCGACGTGCTGCGTCTCGCGCATACCCCGATCGGGGGCGGGCTGCTGCGAGCGACTTTCGATTGCGGCATCCCCGGCGAGTATGTGTTCGTGATGGAAGTGTCGGCCGACGGCGCGTCGTGGACGCCCACGATGGAAGGCGCCTACGGTCTCTTGAACGGCCCGACGCCAGCCGCGCAGAAGACGCGGGTGCGCAAGCGCGCGGCCGTCAAGCACGGCGTGCCGAAGAAGGCGGCAAAGACGAAGGCGGGAAAGAGGAAGGCCGCGAAGAGGCAGATCGTGAAGAAATCCACCAAGAAGGCCGTCAAGAAGGCCGTCAAGAAGTCCGTCACGCGCGCCGCCAAGAAGGCCGCGCGCGCCAAAAAGTAGCCGAAGGAGACGTCATGACTCTCGTGCAAACGACGCTGGTGCTCGTGGGCGGCATCGCCCTGGGTGTGGCCGCCACGCTGGGCGCGCAGACCGCGCAGTCAGGCACGCGGCGCGAGCCGCAGTTCGAGAACGCGCTGGTGAAGGTGTGGAAGAGCACCATCATGCCGAAGCAGCCGCTCAGCATGCACCGCCACGAGCATCCGCGGGCGCTCATCGCCATCAAGGGTGGCAACGTCGACATCGTGCAGAAGAGCGGCGAGTCGGAGCGGCACCTGTGGGAATCGGGCAAGGCCTACTGGCTCACCG
>Ga0105046_10005286_pt1 | contig 20444 bp, 12 predicted proteins | sample MAT03_FD_78385 | JGI IMG/M metagenome (GOLD analysis project Ga0105046, IMG submission 78385) | Freshwater microbial communities from Lake Fryxell liftoff mats and glacier meltwater in Antarctica - MAT-03 (megahit assembly) | ecosystem: Environmental > Aquatic > Freshwater > Ice > Liftoff...
CAACCCAAAGCAGGGTGTCATGTTGAGCGCAGCGAAACATCTGGATACTTGCTCTGATTGGAGGGACATGGAGGCCTCTCGGTCCCGAATGAATTCGGTAACACGCTGCATTTGGTTTGGGAATATAGAAGTTAGTTAATCAAAGAACTAAGAGGGATTTAGAGGATTTAGGAGGTTTAGATAGCTTCGCCCTGTGTCTGAAGCGAAGCCCTCTAAACCCTCTAAACCCCTCTAAACCCTTCTAAACCAACCTATAATTATCGCTGCACCACAAACCGTGTGGTCTGTTTCACGCCATCAGCAGGCGTCACTTCCATCAAATACATACCGGCGCTCAATTGATCGGGTAAAATGACCTCCTGCGCTTCCGTGCCTGCTGTTGTCCGCTGCGAAACGACCAATTGCCCCTGCACATTAAACACCCGCAGTTGCAGGTTCTGGCCATTCCAGGCAGATAGATCGGCGAACAAGGCGCCATCAGTCGGGTTCGGGAACAAAGCGAAAGATGTTTCCGTCACGTCCCGATCCTGCCCCGGTTTCGGGTTGGGCTCGTATTCCACCACGCAGCCGAACACGTTCATGTGCGCTTCGTAGTAGATCTGTGGTTCCAGTTTTACCATCACGTGGATAAAGGTCGGATTGGCTTGCGGAGGCAGCGTATATTTGAATACGTCGGACTCCCCGTTTTGGATGCTATCCGATATGGAGGAATATCGCACCGAGTAGAACGGCGAGAAATTCGGGTTGCGCACCAGGTAGGTTCGTCCGCTAGGCGCCGTGTAGGTAGAGTTATTTACCGGCAAATCGGCTACCACGCCATCGGGTAGCTGAATGGCCATGTAAATCATGCGGTTGGTGCAATTGTTGGTCGTGCGGATGCGGTAGGTTTTGCGTTGCTGGTTATCCTGTGTGATACTCAGCAATTCGTACCGGATGCAGCCAATCTGCTTGACATCGCAGGCGGTAATTGTTTCCACCGTCACCTTGAAACAGCAGGTGATGGAGTTATCACAGCTGTCCTTGGCATTGTAGCAAATGTCGGTTACTCCAAGCGGGAAATTGCTGCCGCTGGGCAGGCCCTGTAGCAAGTTCAATGCGAGTCCCGGACAAGGGCAATCGCTGTTTGCCGTGGGCAGGGTATAGGTAACATCCACAGAGGCCTGGCTAGGGTCCGCATTCACGAAAATATCCACGGGGCAATTCAGGGTAATGGACGTCGGCTGGCTGGGTACCAGGAATTTCAGGGTGTATGTGGCTATGGTATCGCATCCGCTCGTGGCGGGCAGCGTAAGCGTCACCGTTCCCGGTTGGGAATAATTGACTCCGCCCAAACTGACCGTATCGCCGGCGCAGAACTCGATCGTCTGGCTGATGGTGGATTGCGGGGCAAATTGCAAGGTATAGGTGACCAAAGTATCACAGCCACCGGTAGTGGACGGGATTGTACCGCTCACCGTACCCGGCTGGGAATAATTAACCCCGTCGATGCTGACGCTGTCGCCCGGGCAGAACTCGACCAACTGGGCAAGCGTGGGTTGCGGGGCGAATTGCAGCGTATACGTGACTAAAGTATCGCAGCCGCCGGTCGTAGACGGAATCGTCCCGTTCACGATACTTGGCTGGGAATAAAAAACGCCGTCAATGCTGACACTGTCGCCCGGGCAAAATTCGACCACCTGAGTAGCCGTAGGTTGCGGCGCAAACTCCAGGACGTACGTGACCAAAGTATCGCAGCCGCCGGTCGCAGACGGGACCGTACCGAGCACGATGTCGGGCTGAGTGTACTGGACCCCGTCGATGGTAACGGTATCGCCGGGACAAAATTCGACAAAGACGCTGCTGGCAGGTTGGAAGCCGAATTCAAGGGTAATGACGAACATGGTGTCACAGCCGCCGCCGCCGGATGGAATGTTATATGAAATGGCCGTATCCGCCTGGGTATAGTACACGCCGTTGAGCAGGACTGAATCGCCCGGGCAGAACGATACGGTTTGTTCCACCAGAATGTTATCGACCCGGATGAGTTCGTAAGTGGCTACGGTATCGCAGCCGCCGGTGGTGGAGGGTATGATCTCTATCACAAAACCCGGCTGGGAATAGCCTACTCCGCCGATATAGATGGTGTCGTTGGGGCAGAGGTTGACGGCCGTGTACGTTTCAGGGATGGGCGCCAGGGTAACGGTGGTGGTAATCACGCTGTCGCAACCGTTTATGTTGCTCAAAATCTGCTCGAATATGCCTACCTCTGTCGTATCGCAGGTCGTCAAATTCACGAACGTCGAATCGCCCAATACGAGGGAAACGATCCTGATAACCAAGCTGTCGCAACCGTTGATATTGGTAAACAATTGGGCGAATACCCCTGTTTGAACCGAATCGCAGGTGGTCAAATTGATTGTGGTCTGATCGGACGGCGCAAAGGTGGTGTTCGTGATGACTAAGCTGTCGCAGCCATTGATATTGCTCAATAAGACCTCGGATATGCCCACCAAGGTAGAATCACAGGTGGTCAGACTCAACAAGGTCGTATCTGCAGCCACGAAGGTTACAGTCGTGATGACTAAACTGTCGCAACCGTTGGAATTGGTAAATACTGCCGTGAATACGCCTGCCTGGTTAGAATCGCAAGTATTCAAATCTAACAAGGTCGAATCGGGCGCTGCCAGCGTTACGGTCGTGATAACTAAGCTGTCGCAGCCGCTGCTATCAGTAAACATCTCTTCAAACACGCCGGTTTGCGTGAAATCGCAGGTCGTCTCCTCTACGAAGGTAGAATCTGGCGCTGCCAGTGCGACCGTTGTGATGACTAAACTGTCGCAGCCGCTGGAATTGGTAAATAGTTGAAGAAATACGCCGGTTGCGGTGCTATCGCAGGTCGTCGCAGCCAAAAAGGTCGAATCGGGCGCCGCTTGGGTCACCGTCAGGATGACCAGGCTGTCGCATCCGCTGGAATTGGTAAAAAGTTGAATGAATACGCCTGTCGCCGTCGAATCGCAGGTGGACGATTCCAGAAACGTCGAATCGGGCGCGGCCAGCGTCACGGTCCTAATGACGATGCTGTCACAGCCGCTGGAATTGCTCAGCGTTTGCTCAAATATGCCCGCCTGCGTGGAATCGCAGGTTGTAGCAGATAAAAATGTCGAATCGACCGGGTTAAGCGTAACGGTTATGTCGGTCACGATCAGGCAGCCTTGTGAGTCGATCTCAACATCCTGGTACACACCGGGTGCACTGATCGGGATGCCGTGAACCAATATCGTATCGCCCGGGCAGAGCTGCGCGTTTTCCGCTATATTGATCTGGTTATCGAAGTTGGAAAAGTAACCGAAGCTCGCGCCGGTATAATCCGGAGAACCGTTTATATAGCCCATTTGAAACAGACCGAGCGAATTTTCAATCACAACCGATCCTCCCGGAGAAACAAGCGTATCCGGAACAGTATAAATCAGGGACAGGTACCCAAAGCTTGTACCGGGCACGATCGAAAAATCGGCGGCCTGAATAAGCGAAGCATCGCCGTTTACCGTAAATCCGCCTTCATTACCGGATTGTGTGACCAGTAAAAGATACGTGTCTCCGGCAGATTTCGCAAAACCGATCGAAGAAGTTCCGCTGCAATCAAGGTCCGGCACGATGGCTGCGCCTAACTGGCATACATCCCCGGATATCTGTAACAGGTAAATTGGCGCACTGCTTTCTATGTAATGACGGTCGGAAACAACAATCGGCAGGGATTCCCCGGCATTCAGGACGCCCAAGGGATTTCCGTCGAAAGAAATGGCAGTGCCATCGGCGGTTGCCAGGATCATGGCGGCTTCCTGTTGGAGCAATCCGCCTTTTTGTAATACATAGCGAGTACCTGTTTTTTCAATGGGCACGATCTGGTCGCCAATCAGGTCTACGCAAAAGTCGCCGAAAGCGAGCGATGCATCTACCATGTCGTCTTTCATGGTAATCGCGATCGGTTTATCCGCCGAAACTTTGGAGCCGGCAGGATGCCCGGCAGCGGACTGGCTGACGGCTTCCGCCGAATAGGTCTCGCCGCGGTTCAATGTAATGGTAAAGGGAATGTTGGCAATATGGCCGACAATGTCCTGCGTAGGAATAATGGTTACCGAAGTGTTGTCTTCACTGGCAACAATGTCGAACGATGAACGCGCTGAAGGAGAAAGGCTGGAATTGTCAAGGATATTCTGGAACGGCACATAGAATTCCGTACCCATAGCATTTTTACCTTTCAGAGAAAAAATTTCCGTATTAGACTGGAGCGCTCCGATTACTTCATAATAAGCGGTGATCAGACTGTTTGATTCGATTAAAAACCCTTTGTCTAGAACGGCATCGGCCGGCGTATTTTCTACAAAATTGAACAAAGGCGGAAGTTCCAGAATGCCGCTGCTGTTGGCTGCCAAGATCAGCGTTTGTACCGGAAAAGCCGGATTGGCGGGTTGTGAAATGGTAATCGTGGCTGCGTCATCGTAAGAGAAGAATCTGAATGCCACGGGTCGGTCGTCATTGTTTGCGCCTTGCGTAACCTCCGGTGCTACAAACCAGAATTTTGTGTCTTTTTGGGCGTACAATACGCTGCTTAAACAACAGCAGCATAAAATCAGAAATACAAGTTGGACGTTTTTTAACATAAGTCAAAGGCTTAAAAATGGTGTGTAAGAGAATTATGCCGCTGTCATCGGACTTTGGCGACACCAAATTTAAACCTTTTTACTCAAAAAGCGCAATCAATTTTCAGCCTGCCATACAATATCGGCGTTAGTTGATTGAAGTCAAAGTCATATTGAGTGCGGCAACGACTTCCGGATCAATCCATCGATGATCCCGATATGATGTTTCATGGAAAAATTGGCGGCAATATACGCTCTGCCTGCCGCCCCCATAGCCTTGGCCAGATCCTCGTTTTCGGCTATCCGGATCATAGCTTCCGCGAAACCATCGAGATCGTGTTCGTCCACCAGGATGCCGGTTTTTTCCTCCAGAATAACGTCTGGGATACCTGCATGCCGGGTGGATATGACGGGTAAACCGGCCGCGCTGGCTTCCAGCACGACGAGCGGCGTTCCCTCCGTGTCGCCGCTGGGAGCGGTGACCGAGTGCAGCACCATGGCCAGGGCTTCGGAATACCAGTCGATCACCTGCTGGTGCGAAATGGAGCCGGCAAATTCAATCTTATCTGCAAGGTTCAATTCCTTCGCCAGCGCCTGGCTTGCTTGCAGTAAAGCGCCGTCGCCGCCCATGCGCAGGCGCAGATCCGGGTAGCGTGCCACCGCGCGGGCAAATGCTTTCAGGAGGGTTTCCGGCGATTTTTTCGGTATAAAACGTCCAATGAATACAAACGTCCGGGTAGAGAACCGGGGTGTGATCTCAAAAAACGCCTCGTTGGGCCCATAAGGCGCATACACTATTTTTTCCGGCGGCGCGCCCAGTTTTTCCAGTTGCGCGCACATAAACCGCGACACGCCGATGATATACCGCGCATAGCTGAACAACTTGGGATACAGGTCCTTCATCTCCCGTATCGTGGCGTGCATGTGCGCATCGAATCCGTGAAAATGCACGATCAACGGAACCCCCGCTGCCTGGCAGGCCCGGCAAACTTTCGCCGCAGTGACGCCGTATTCCGCCAGGGCCACCTCCACTTTTTCTTCTTTTAAAAAACGGACGATCGCCTGCTCGTGGCGATTCAGACGCCCGCCCGGCAACAAAAATTTTTCAAGCCGCCGGCCGATTTTTGCCAAGATGCTCTGCCCGACCAGGGGGCCGTTTTTTTCGGTAAATTGCGGCATCCAGCCACCGTAAATATACCGAATATCAGCGTCCAGCAAACGCCGGTGCGCCTGAACAAAGGTTTCCGTGTATCGATTCTCATTCGGCGAAAAAAGCGCCAGCACCGGTTTTTTCATAATTTTTTTACAATGTTTGGTGTTTGCACCCCGTCGGACGGGTAGGTAAACCAGGCGCTACGCTTTACGCACAGATTTCAACAATTTCCCCAGCAACGCATTCATATCCGACGACAAGCCTCCCCATAAGGCGCCAAAGGTGAAAAACAGCACGAAAAGGCCCGATTTGACAAAAATCGCCAGCCAGGGATTACCCGGCGCCGGCAATAACCACACCAGGCCGTACGCCAGCACCGCCAATGCCAGTGCTTTCCAGGTGGCGGCGGAAAAAGGCTGGATCCGAAAAAAATGCCAGTTCAAACCAAGGCTCATCAGGTTGTAAAACACCGTGGAACACAACATGGCAGTGGCCGCGCCCACAATGCCCCAAAGCGGCACCAGCCACAGGCTCAGGCCCACGCTGAGTACCGCCGGCAGCCCGATTTGCAGGTAGCAGTACTTGAAATAACGCGAATAACTCAACACATAATTGTTCAGGCCGGTTGCCATATCCACCAGCTTTGCAATGCCCAGCAACAGGATCACCATCTTGCCGCTGATCAGGATGTCGCCGTTGGCAATAATCTTGAAAAACGGTTCAGCCGATACCCAAAATGCGCCGAATAAAAGTAAACCGATCAGCAACAGGTTGATGGACACCTTACTGTAAAGCACCTCGATCTCCGCCGTGTTGCCGTCGTGCCAATGTTTGGCAATAAGCGGAACACTGATGCCCACCATGGCCCGTGCCGGCACTTCCATCACGTTGGCAATAAAAGCCGAAATGCTGTAAATCCCGTTGTTTTTCAAACTTACGAACGTACTCACTGCCCATCCGTCTAATCTGGATACCAACAGATAGCCCGCCCCGCAAATAACCCCGAACAAGGCATAATCGACCATGGACTTGAACAATTTCCGGTCGATAAAACTAAAATCCGGCCGCCAGCGCCAAGCCTGCAGGTACAAGACATAGCCGATAAATCCCAGGGTTGTCAGGCTCAGATAAACCAGGACCCCGTACACCATGACGTACAGCGGTATCCAGTGCAGCCAATACGCGATGATCAGCAAGGGCAGGGCAATCTTTTGCGAAAAATCGAGCAACAGCGAAGGAATGACGATGCGCTTGAAATTGACGGCGTACTGGTTGAGGATGTTGTTCAACAAGGCCAAAAACGAAACCGGCAGGATCATCCACAGGTAATCGCGAAACAGCGCGTTGCGGTCTGTATAAAAATCCAGAATCTGCGGCCAGAAAATAAGGACCAGCAATGCGAAAAAGGCGTAGCCGATGAGCCCCCACAGCAGGAGGAACGGTAAAAATCCGTGGTGTACGGTCTTTTTATCCTCGAATTGCGGGAAAAACCGAATCGATAAGGAGTTGATTCCCAGCGAAATCATCGGGTACAACAAGGTAGACGTGTCGAGGATAAAACGCAGCAGGCCGTACTCCTCCAGGGCATGTGGATAAATGAACAAGGTGCTGAACACCCCGATCATCACGCCGACCCAATTGACGATGCTGAATTTGATACCTTGCCGTTGTACGAGACCCATCTGTTTATCTAATTGGTTTAGAGAGGTTTAGAAGGTTTAGAGGGGTTTAGAGGGTTTAGATAGATTCGCGTTTAGTCTGTTGAACAGGGTTTATGTTCTTTAATTCCTTGGTTTATCCAGTTGGACATTCAAAGAACTGTAAACGGCTATACCATATTTAGAGCGGCCTCCAGGTCGTCCCTTAAATCATACACATCTTCCACGCCCAGGCTAAGGCGAATGAGCGAGTCGGTGAGGCCCACTGCTAAACGCGCCTCGCGTGGAATGCTGGCGTGGGTCATACTGGCCGGGTGTCCGATGAGCGATTCCACCCCGCCGAGCGACTCTGCCAGGGTAAACAAATGGGTGCTGCTCAGGACCTTTGTGGCGGCTTCGAGCGTATTATCAACCAAATCGAACGACACCATGGCGCCGAACATCCGCATCTGGCGTTTGGCCAATTCGTGACCCGTGTGGTGCTCGAATCCCGGCCAGTACACTTTGGCCACCTTGGGATGCGTATGCAGGTACTGCGCGATCACGGCCGCATTTTCGCAGGCGCGTTGTACCCGCAGGTGCAGGGTTTTGATGCCGCGCAGGATCAGGAAACAATCCATCGGGCCGGGTACCGCGCCGGTGGCGTTCTGGATAAAATGCAGGCGCTGACCGAGTTCTGCATCCCTGACGATCAGGCAGCCGTGTACCGAATCGGAGTGGCCGCCGAGGTATTTGGTGGCGGAGTGCAGCACGATGTCGGCCCCCAGGTCGAGCGGATTTTGCAGATAGGGCGAGGCGAAGGTATTGTCGACAACCGTCAGGATCCCGTGCCGGCGGGCGATGTCGCACACCGCCCGGATATCCACGATGTTGAGCATCGGGTTGGTGGGCGTTTCGATCCAGATCAGTTTGGTGGCCGGGCTGATCTCGCGTTCCACATTGGAAGGCGTGTACATGTCAATAAAGCGGCTTTTCAGGCCCCACTGGCCGTACACCCGAACCATCTGGCGGTAGGAGCCACCGTATAAATCGTTGACAGCCAATACTTCATCTCCGGATTCGAACAATTTCATCACCGCATCCTGCGCGGCTAAACCGGAGCCGAAACAGATCGCATCGACGCCGTTTTCCAGTGCAGTCAGGTTTTTTTCCAAGGCTGTCCGGGTCGGATTTTGGGTGCGGCCGTATTCATAGCCCTGGTGTTCGCCGGGCGTGGTCTGAGCATACGTGGAAGTTTGATAGATAGGCGTCATCACAGATCCGGTCGAAGGATCGGGTTCGATGCCGGCGTGAATTACTTTTGTAGCGAATTGCATGGGTGGTAGATTAGAAGGTGGGGTTGTGTTAAAAGTTGAGATTTCAGCTCTTGACACAACCCCGCAAAGGTAAGGAGTCCTACCGGAAAGCTGCGTATGGTTTCACTTCACAAACAAACCAATCCTGTTTAATCACAAAAAACACGCGAATCACAGTATATCTTTGCGCCCAAAAAAATTCAACCATGCGCATCTTAGTCTCCTCTTCGATTCTTACACTCTTTTTTCTGCTCTTTAGCTGCCAAAACCAACCCGCAAGCGGAACGGATACGGCTGCACCCCAGGATAATACATCCGGTAACGCAGCCGGCGGCGCCTCTGCCGATCCGGCCGCCAACACGGCTGCCAGCACGGCTCCTGTGTCCGTCGACAATTTGCCCCTGGTGCGGGAGGACCGGATCATTAAACAAATGGAAGTTTCCAGTTTTTCCCAGGTACTGGCCGCTAAACCGAATATCATCATATTGGATTTCCGTAGCCCCTCCGATTTTAAAGTGGGCCACATCGCCCGCGCCACCAATATGCCGGCCGACGATCCGGATTTTATGAATAAACTCAACGCGCTCGGCCTGTCCAACGACTACGCGGTTTATTGCAACAACGGCAGCATTAGCATGAATGCCGCGCAACAAATGAAAGGTTTGGGCTTTATGCGTGTGTTCCATCTACACGGAGGTTTGGCAAGTTGGAGCGCTGCTAAATTGCCATTGCAGCAGTAGCAGTCGGCAGGGCCCATCTGCCCACTGCCGTTAATTTAAGAATTTTGGCCTCGGAGCGGCCTAAGGTTTGTAGCCAATCCGTGCAACAGTTATTTGACCTCGGAGAGGTCAAAGGTTAAATAATATGCAGGTTGCCAAACAAATGTTAGACGGCTCCGAGGTCTGGAAATAATGGCCTCAAATTGGGAAGTTATTTTGACACCGTTCCTAAGTGTTAATGGCATTCGCCTACTACTTACGGTCAAGCACGTCCTTCACGGCCCACAACACGTCCTTTTTGCCGAGGCCGTATTTTTCGAGCAGTTCGGCGGGCTTGCCGCTTTCGCCGAAGGAGTCTTTCACGCCGACGTATTCCATCGGGACGGGCAATTTGTGTACCAGGAGGTTGGCGATGGCGTCGCCGAGGCCTCCGTTGCGTTGATGTTCTTCAGCCACCACCACGGCGCGGGTTTTGCTCACCGAATCGAGAATGGCTTCTTCGTCTAAAGGCTTGATGGTGTGGATGTTAATGACTTCGCAGGAAATGCCCTGGGCGGCCAGTTCCTTGGCCGCCTCGATGCAGGTCCACACCAGGTGGCCGGTGGCGAAGATACTCACGTCCTTGCCCGAGGCTAAGTGCAGGGCTTTTCCAATTTTGAATTTTTGATTTTCCGGCGTAAAAATGGGCCATGCCGGGCGGCCGAAGCGCAGGTAAACCGGACCGTAATATTCGGCAATAGCGATGGTGGCCGCCTTGGTCTGGTTGTAATCGCAGGGATTAATCACCACCATACCGGGCAACATCCGCATCATGCCGATGTCTTCCAGTATCTGGTGGGTGGCGCCGTCTTCGCCGAGGGTCAGGCCCGCGTGCGAGGCGCATATTTTCACGTTTTTATGCGAATAAGCGATGCTCTGCCGGATCTGATCGTACACGCGGCCCGTGCTGAAATTGGCAAAAGTGCCCGTGTACGGAATTTTACCGGCGGTGGCCAAACCGGCCGCAATGCCCATCATATTGGCCTCGGCGATCCCTACCTCGAAAAAACGCTCCGGGAATTCGGCTTTGAAATGCTGCATCAGCAGCGATTCGATCAAATCGGCGGTTAAACCGACGACGTTCGGGTTTTGCCGTCCTACTTCGAGCAGCCCGGCGCCGAAGCCCTCGCGGGTGGCGCGGGTGGCAGTGGAGATGATTTTATCAAGCATGTTGCTTACGTAGTCAAATGTTTAAGTAAATTCGATTCTGCCTATTGGCCTTTCGGCGCCGCGTTCAAGGGGAAAAACACATATCTTTTTTTCTAAACACATAGGAACATAGGACACATAGAAAAAATAGAAAATCAAAAAACGCAGGTGTTTTATGTGTCCTCTTCGGCTATGTGTTCTACTGTGACCTATGTGTTTTATTCACCCAGGCAAACAGCATGTTGATCTTCACGTGTTATTTGTCGGACGCGCCACTATAATGATTTGCCCGATGCCAATCTATTTCAGCAAAAGTTTTATCCAGACTCGCTGAAGTTTCGGCTAAGGATATGGACCAGGATAATACAAATAAGGCGTTCTGATCTTCATCTAATTGCGATAGCCGCTCCCCTAAAACATCCTGCATGGGTTCATGTATAAGCAGATAATATTTGATCTTCATCTAATTGCGATAGCCGCTCCCCTAAAACGCGCCAAAAATGCTCCCGCTGATCGGCCGTAGTAAGTGCCATATATTCTTCCAACACCTCCTGCATCGTGAACGGAGGCCGACTAGGGAATTCATCATTCATCATTCATCATTCATCATTCATCGTTCATCATTCATCATTCATCATTCATCATTCATCGTTCATCATTCATCATTCATCATTCATTTAATAATCTCCCAACTCCGTCTCCGTCAACTGCGCCATCGCCAGCTCAAACTGCTCCTTGTTCGGCGCCTTCCCATGCCATTTATGCGTACCCACCATAAAATCCACGCCGTAGCCCATTTGTGTTTTCATCAGGATCGCCACCGGTTTCCCTTTTCCGGTGCGGCGTTTTGCTTTGCGCAGCATGGCGATCACTGCGGCCAGCTCGTTACCTTTTTCCAGCACGAGCACGTCCCAGCCGAAGGCCTTCCATTTGGCCGGCAGGTTGCCCATCGGGAGCACATCGTCCGTGGCGCCGTCGATTTGCTGGCCGTTCCAGTCTACCGTCACGATCAGGTTATCCACCCGGTTTCCGGCGGCGTACAGGATCGCTTCCCAGCACTGGCCCTCCTGCAACTCGCCGTCGCCGGTGAGGCAAAAGATCAGGCGAGGGTCGCCATCGATGCGTTTGGCCAAAGCCGCGCCGATGGCGGCCGAAATGCCTTGGCCCAGCGAACCCGAGGCGATGCGAATGCCAGGCAGGCCCTCATGGGTGGCCGGGTGGCCCTGCAAACGGGAATTGAGCTTGCGGAAAGTGTTCAGCTCGGGTACGGGGAAATACCCCGTCCGGGCCAGTACGCTGTACCAGACCGGGGAAATATGGCCGTTGGACAGGAAAAACATATCCTGTTTTTTGCCCTCCATACGAAATGGTTTGGGGCTGTGTTTCAATACGTTACCGTACAGGGCCACAAAAAATTCGGTGCAACCCAGCGAGCCGCCGGGATGGCCGCTCTGCACGTTGTACACCATGCGCACAATGTCGCGGCGGACCTGGGCGCATAAAGTTGTAAGTTTGGAAATATCTGCCATTCCGAAAATCAGCGCGTAAGGGGCTGAAGGGTAAGATCGTGAGTGTTTTTAGAATGGGCGCAAAGGTAGGGTTTTGGGGGAAACCCCTATGCCTGTTCCAAAATAAACTCTGCATCAATTTTCAAGACGAAATGCAGGCGCTTGGCCAAATCCATGTTCACTCGTCGTTTGCCTTGCATCACCTCGGAAAGCCGGGTGGCGGAAATACCGAGCAACGCGGCGAGGTCTTTTTGTTTGAGTTTGCGCTCGTACATTTTCAGTTCCAGCATTTCGGTCAGTGTTGTAGGCCGGCGAATGGGCATGAGCGGCACGCCGTCTTCCCAGGATTCGGCCAACAGGGAAAGGCGGCGGAGCTCATTCTTTTCGCGCGCAGTCAGCGTATGTGCTCCGCCCTGCGCAGTGGATTTTTGGAGATAGCCCGCCACTTGTTCCATGACCTGGCGGTATTCTTCTTCAGAATTGATTTTGTATTGCATATTCAGTCAGATTGTGGTTACATCTACCTCGTCATATTCGGCATAGGTGCCTACAAAGCGAATGAAAACCGTTCGGATGTCAAAGAAAATCATCACCACCAAGCGGTAACGATTGCCTCGTATATTGAACACAAAGCGGTTATTTCCAACGTAATCTACCGAGTTGAAGGCGTTTTTTACATCAACAAGGCTGTTCCAATCCTGTTCTTTCGCGATCACATACCAATGATTCAGCCCATCAATGATGTCGGGATGCTTTAGTCCAAAATCCCGAAGTATTGCTTTGCTATGATGACCATTTGTTTTACAAAAGTAAAATATAATTACATAAATCAAAATTATTTTCCATTGAAATTATTATTTATTTGCGGGGCTTTGTCCCGTGACATACTATCCATAGGGCTCTGAAAGGGATTGATATTTTACCTCCAAATACTTTACAATTCAATCGCCCGCCCCTGCAAACTCGCCTCCTCCTCCGGCAAAATCTCGCAATTGTCCCAAATCCCCGTCTCCAAAGTTTTGGAATATTCCCGGGGCAGTTTGAATTGTTCCATCAGCAGTTTGGCGCGGACAAAATCGTATTCAAAGTGTTGATGCTGAAAGACAGGTTCGCCGTTTTCAAGGTCCAAAAGCATATACCACACCCGCGTCGTTCCGTCGTTGGCCGGCATACCGATCACGCCGGCATTCAGCCAGGAGAGGCCATCCTGATTATGATGAAACGGCAAGCCGCAGTGTCCGCCCAGGATCATGTCGGCCTGCACCGCTTCGAAATTCGCGCGTTTCTTTTCCCAGGCCGTCGAGCGGAAGATGAATTCGGAGGTGTCGAAATACGAGCCGTGCAGTACGTACGCCTTTGTTTTGCCGTATTTGAATCGCAGGTGATCCGGCAGTTGTTCCATCCACTGTAGGGAATCCTCGCTCAAGTGCGACTGGGCAAAAGGGTACCATCTCCTGGAAAAAAGATCGCAACGGGAGCCTTCGTTAAAATTGCAGCCACAGTCGTCCGAGCGTTCCCGCAGCTGGATTTCCACATTGCCGGCGATGGTGTGTATGCCCCAGTGTTTGATCGCCTGCACGCTGGCTTCCGGTTCGGCGCAATAACCCACCACATCGCCCGTGCAAATGATATTTCCGGGCGGAATATGCAGGTAATCAGCGATTTCCATCAATTTTTCCAGCGCCTGCAGGTTGCTGTACACCCCGCCGAACACCAGCACTTTTCCCTGCAGTTCACCGATGTCTTTTGCTCCCGAACGCTCGTTCATTTTGTCATCCATTTCGATAAGAAGAACAAAGTAAAACACAAGATCGTCCCCAAAAGATTTACGGACAACAAATCATTGTACGGCCCGGGAAAAATGACCAGTCCCGGCGGGATCAACTTGAGCGCAAACAAAAGGCCGACGACGATGCCGGCGCCCACCGAAACGTGGAAAGCCAGGGGTGGTACTTTTACATTCCAGAACAAAAAAACGGGCGCCAGGCCGATGACCATGGTGCCGCTGATGGTGGTGGCAGATAAAATTTCCGGTCCCAGAAACACGGGAATGGACCCTGCCGCCGCAATCGACAACATCGCGATCCGGCCCCGAAGTACGCTTACTTTTTCGGGTTTCCCCAGGTCGACCACCGCCAATTTGGAAAAAGAAGCGAAGGTGGAATCAATCGTGGAAGCGGCCGAAGTGACCATGATAAAATTCATCATCAGCATCAATCCGGCGCCTAAGGAACGGCTGACCGAAACTGCGGCTTCGCCTTCCAGGTGATTCAGACGGGCATAAATGCCGACAAAACTGAACAAAAGAATACAAATGAACCCGATCACCGTGGCCAGCATATAGCTTTTCAAAGTCGTTTTCGGCGGCGTGATAAAACCCCGGTCGGTGAGTACGGGGTCGTGAAAAGGGTAGCTGAAAATCTGAATGAGGGCCACGAACAGGAGGTTCAGGCCCTGAGACATGCTCCATTCGCCGGTTTTTACGAAACTGCCGACGTCCCAATGTTGCCTCGGCAGTAAAATGCCCAGGATCACCAGCAGCAACAAGCTGAACAGGATCATCTGCACAAAATCGGTGATCATGGAACTTTTCAGGCCGCCTTTTAGGGAATAGGCCAGCGTCAGTGCGGTGAATACTACAATGGACGCGTAATAGGATCCGCTGCCCTTTTCTCCGAAATAACTTCCGATCACCATCGTATTCGACCACACTTCATTGAACAGGCGAAACACGATGAGCAGGGTAAAAAGCGCCACCGCCTGTTTGCCGAATTTCATGCCGATAAACTGGTGAATGCTGCTGTAACCGCCTTTTGTTCGCATCCGGTAGATCACAATGCCCGCTACCAGGAACGATAAATAATAGGTCGCGTACGCCACCCCGCCTACAAAACCGTACGATAAACCCAAATTGGCCGCATTGGTGATGGATTTGGCAAAAATCCAGGATATGACCATGCTGCTGGTCAGAAAAAGTATACCCGCCGTTTTGTTTTGCTCCGTCGTCGCCTTGAAAAAGGCGTTGCTCGTTCTCGAAAACGGGGCAATAAAAAACATCATCACGCTCGACCCAATCACGATGACCCACTGCCAAAAATTGATGTCTCTAAAAATCTCCATAGTTCCGGATTAAACAAATTGTATTGATAGCCAAACAGATATGCAACCGTAAACGACTCATTTTTTTTAAGGGCAATTCGATGGCCAAACGTTCACTCATCCCACCACACCATTGTATTAATACTGTTTCCCCCGGTCGCCGCCGCCGCAGCGCCGAAGTTCTCGTGGTTCAAGGCGTCCTCATCTGTGGGGTAGGGCATGCGCACCGGGATCAGGTTGTTGTTCAGGCTGGCCGCTACGGTTTTCAGGATTGGAAAACCCGTCCGGCGGTATTCGATCCAGCCTTCGTATCCGTTCACGGTGTTGGCCAGCCACTTTTGCGTAATGATCTGCTGCACTTGATCAGCGGCGCCGTACACTGCCGGACCAACCGTAAGATACGTGGCCGGCAAAGGCGTTTGCCAGTAATCGAAGGCCAGTTGTACCCCGGTTTCGTACAGGTTTTGCGCATCGGCGGTGATCAGGTCTTTTTCTGCTGCTTCCGCCAGAAAGAAATACGTTTCCCATGCAGTCATGAAATTGGCGTCCAGGTCTCCCGTATGCTCCCTGAAAATGGTACCGGTAAGCGAATAATCAGCCACCGAAATGGAGGTTTGCGAGGCGTTCGGACCGTTCAACAGGCCGTGATACGTCGTTTGGGTCGGATCGTTGCCGATGGGCCGGAAAAAGACGGAAATCCGCGGATCATTCAGACCTTTCAGGATTTCCTCGCTGGTTTCCGACATGATGAACAGGTTAAAATCGCCGGCCCGCAAGGTCGCCAGCCGGAAGTTATTGGGCGCGCCGTTTGTAAAATCATATTTCGCGTTCTGCGCGTTCGTTTGGATAAAATCCCCGGCGTCGTATAAAGCCTGCAATGGAGCGGATACGTCTTTTCGGCCGGATATGCGCATCAGGTACTTGATCTTCAAGGAGTTGGCAAATTTTACCCAGGCGTTTAAATCGCGGTTCAATAAAATATCGCCGTCCAGCTTCTGAGCGCCCGTGTAGCTTTTGATCGCGGTAATTCCTTTGTCCAGGTTGTCGAGAATGCCGTTTGCTGCGGTATAGATCGCTTCCTGCTCGTCGTATGCCGGTGTCACGTTGCCCGATTTTCCCTGCAAAGCTTCGGAATAGGGCACGTTGCCGTAAATATCCGTGAGTACGGCCGTCATGTAGGCTTTTAAAATTAAAGCCGGGCCTTCATACACCGCAAAACTGGGGTTGGCACGCGACTGCTGCAGTATGATCTCGTTGTCGCGCAAATTGCTGTACAGCACCGGCCAGGGGTTGCCGCCGAATTGCGGCTCGGTCAGGCTGTGCCGGTCAAACAGGTTAAAATCGATGGCGGTAAAGTATTGTCCCAGTAGGTTGCCTGCCACGAATCCTTCGTACGACATCTGCTCGCCGTAGTCGTAAATCACTTTCCGGAGCAGTAAACCCGGGCTCACCTCGATCGGGGCGTTGGGGTTGGTGTTGATGGTATCGAGGTCTTTGGTACAGGAAACGGCGCTTAAAATGAACAGCGCGCCTAATATGCAGCTGAAATGTTTGATGTATCGCATGGTGTATTTTTTTGATGCTGAATGAAGGTCGGGTTAAAAATCGAAGCCAATTTTAAGGCCCACACTTCTCGAGGTGGCGTACGACATGTTTTCTACCCCGCTGACGAATTTTTGCCCCTGAACCGCCAATTGTTCGGGATCGATGTGTTTTACCGCGCTGACCGCGAAAATGTTGCGGCCGATAAATGCCAGCGTCAGACTGTTCCCTTTGCGCAGCAAACCGCGCGAAGCGTTGGTATTGAAGGTGTATCCGAGCGAAAACTCCCGCAGTTTCAGGTAGGAAGCGTCGTAGGTATTGTTCTCTTCGTGGTTGCGGTCGTAATACTGCCGGTAATAACTTTCGGCCGCAATGGCGGTCGTGTTGGGCACATAAACCGGGTTATCCGAAGTGCCGGTATTGACCACGCCCGCCGCCACGATGCCTTCTGCCGGACGGTTCTCCGTCTCGATCAACTGGCCGCCGACGGCCGCCAGGGCCAGTGTTCGGGACACCAGGATGCCGCCCTGCCGCCAGTCGAACAGAAAACCCAGGTTCCAGTTTTTATATTGGAATTGATTCTGAAAACCCAGGATGAAATCCGGATTGTAGTTGCCCAGCAGTTTCAGGGTATTGTCCACGATGTAATTGCCGGCGGCCGTCAGCACGAAATCGCCGTTTTCATTCTTTTTGTAGCCAGTTCCGTACATGTCTCCGATTTTCCCGCCTTCCTCTACCTGGAACCACACCGTTTGGTTCACGTTGTCGTAAATTCTGGAATAAGCCAGCGTCAGCCGGCCGCTGCCTTCCGGCAAAGACTCCACCGTAGATACGTTCCGGCTGAAATTAAACTGCGCATTCCACTGAAAATGGTCGTTTTTGACCGGCGTAACCCCGGCTACTATTTCCACCCCTTTCGACCGAACGGCCCCACCGTTTACTACCTGCTGCCGGTACCCCGATGAAATGGCGATCGGCAGCGAAATGATCTGATTTTCCGTGAGGGCGTCGTAGTATGCCACGTCGATGCGAAGGCGGTCGCGGAAAAAGCGGACGTCGGCGCCGAACTCGTAGGAACTGGTTTGCTCGGGCAGCAAATTGGCGTTGGCGATCACGGATTGATCCGTGAAAGTCGGCTGTCCGCCAAACGGGGTGCTCGACAAATACACGCCCGCCGTCTGGAAAGGGCCGGTGTCGTTGCCAACCTGCGCGAAACTGGCCCTCAACTTGGCAAAAGAAATCGTTCCGGGCAAATGCACCACGTTGGACAGCAGAAAACTGCCGGAAACGGAGGGGTAAAAGAAAGAGGTGTTATCCGTGGAAACGGGCGTAGCCAAGGCGCTCGACCAGTCGTTCCGGCCGGTGATGTCGACGAACAGAAAGTTTTTATACCCCAGTTTAGCGATGCCGTACACGCTGTTGATGCGTTTGCTTGCCTCGTGGGACAAAATTTCCAGGGGCGAAGCGGCATTGGACAAACTGAACACTCCGGCCTGGGCCAGCGAAGTCGTTTGGGTTTGCACGTTCGAGGCCTGCTGGTCCATGCGGTTTGCGCCCACGGAGAAGTCCAGGCTGAATAGCTCCAGTTTTTTACTGTAATTCAACAGAATATCCGTGTTGTTTTCCCGGAAAAAGACCTTTTGCTCGGCATAAGCCCCGGTTTTAAAACGGTTGGAGCTGAAATTACGGCGGAATTTCCGCAGTTCGTCGGAATAGTCCATGCCGGTGCGCAGGGTCAGGTTCAGTTCGTTGGTAATATCGCAGGAGGCCGAAATATTTCCGAACAGGCGGTCGCGGTTCAGCGCGTTGCGGTTTTCGAGCAGGGTAAAATAGGGGTTGTCGAAAAACGTGTAATTGAAAGAATACTGTTGCAGGCCATCTAATCCCGGTTGCCAGTAATCCTTCATGTTTTCGATGTCCAGTGAGCGCGGGCCCCAGGCCACGATGGCATAATTGGTGTTTTCCGACCCGTAGCCGCTCCCCGGCCGGTTGTCGCTTTGCGAATTGTTGTAATTGATGCTGGAAGACACCTGCAATCGCCGGGCCGGCTGGAAATTCAAACGGAACGACGCCGTTTTGCGGTCCAGATTCACACCCGGCAGAATGGATTTGCTGCGCAGATCGCTCAGCGAGAAACGAAAATCACCTTTTTCAAAACCGGATGAAATGGCAATGTTGTTGATAGTGGTAACGCCCGTCCGGTAAAAATTTTTCAGGTTGTCGGGGTAGCTGACAAAAGCGGTCGGCGTGATCGGCGCGCCGCCGTGTACCGCTACGTCGCCGCCACGCACGGTCCGGCCGTCGGGTGCGGTTACGGGGCTGTCGTATTGCGGAATCAGCAAACCTTTGTCCAGCTCCGGCCCCCAGCTGTACGAGATATTGTCGTTGATGCCGCCGCCGAGGCCGTTTTTGAACTCGAATTTGCCTGAATTACCCTGGCCGTATTTGTTTTGAAATTCCGGCAGTTTAAAGGCCCGGTCGACGAAGGTGCTCGAATTAAAACTCAGGCCCAGGCCTTTGGCCTTCGAACCGTCTTTCGTAGAGATGATGATGACCCCGCTGGATGCCCGGGTTCCGTACAAGGCCGCTGCGGCCGGACCTTTCAGCACGGTTACGGATTCAATATCGTCGGCATTGAGTTCCATGCCGCCGTTGCCGAAATCCACTTCCTGGAAACCCGCCGCGTCGTCGTTGGTATAATTGATAATAGAATTGTTGTTGATGGGCGTGCCGTCGACCACGAACAAGGGGTTGTTGTTGGAAAAAGACGCCTCGCCCCGGATGGTGATCTTCGAAGTGGACCCTACCCCCGTCGATCCCTGACTGACGGTGACTCCGGCTAATTTTCCGGCCAGGTTGTCCATAAAATTGGGCGATTTTACCTCCGAGATGTCTTCCGCATCCAGACGCTGCACCGCGTACCCGAGGCCTTTGGATTCCCGTTTCTGGCCCAGCGCCGTCACGACGATTTCGCTTAGATCCAGGGTTTTAGACATCAGCGCGACGTCGATGTTGCTGCGGCTGCCCACCGTTTCTTCCTGTGGCAGGTATCCCAAAAAGTTAAACACGAGCGTGGCCGATCTGCCGGATACCTCCAGGCTGTATTGCCCTGCGGCGTCGGTTACAGACCCGTTGAAGGCGCCTTTTTCGTTGACGCTTACGCCGGGCATGGTTTCCCCGCTTTGTTTGTCGGTGACCTGGCCGCTCACCCGGATATTTTGCCCGGGGAGCATGGTCCAGTTAAGGCCTAAAAAAATGATTATGAGTAGGTTAAGTTGCTTCATTGTCGAATTAAATTTATTGGAAAAAAAACAGAATGCTCTTGTTCGCACACCTGACAAAAGGAAGCGAGCATTTTAAATACGCGGTCTACCGGGAGCATGGTCGCTGGCGAAGACAAAAGCGATGTATAGTCGATGGAAAGTGTTTTGAAGGAACCGGAATTGTAAGGTATTCACAATCAACATTCTAAACCCTCTAAACCCTTCTAAACCACTCTAAACCGTCTATAAAATCAGCAGGGAGGTCCGCGGAGCGGAGTCAGCCGGGTTTGAGCGTCCGGGCGAAAGGCGCGGCGCTCAAAGACGGGCGCGCGATGGAAGGATGCAAGGATACTGAGCAGGTGAAATATTAAACGGCTCCATCGTGGAAGCCGGAGCAGCA
>Ga0105046_10005288_pt1 | contig 20438 bp, 20 predicted proteins | sample MAT03_FD_78385 | JGI IMG/M metagenome (GOLD analysis project Ga0105046, IMG submission 78385) | Freshwater microbial communities from Lake Fryxell liftoff mats and glacier meltwater in Antarctica - MAT-03 (megahit assembly) | ecosystem: Environmental > Aquatic > Freshwater > Ice > Liftoff...
AAAGATTCAAATCCACGCTTATTATCAGCCAGAGTGGCATGGTGTTCCCATTCCTTGTTGGCCTTGGTTTGGCGAACTTTCTTTATGCCGACTATGCGCCATTGGGTGTTAGTCAATTTGACTTTAGTCTGTTTATCGGCGTTTCCTTGTGTGTCACGGCATTTCCGGTGCTTCTCAGAATTATTGATGATCGTGGTTACAAAGGTAGCGAAATAGCGCTGGTCGCGATTGCCTGTGCCGCCATTGCCGATGCGAGCGCCTGGGCACTGTTGGGAATTATCATGGCAACGGTGCAATCCCAAAGTATTGCAAGCGCCGTTATTTGTGGGGTCAGCGCCCTCGCCTATGCTTGGCTACTGATTGTTCCTGCACGGCGATTGATCGCGACCAAGGAAATCAACGAACATAACTATTCGCGCTGGCTGGTCTTGTTGGTCATCGCCGTGATTGCCAGCGCAATGTTTACCGAGATGATCGGTCTGCATCTGCTATTTGGCGCTTTCCTTGCCGGTATCGCCGTTTCTTCGAATGCCTCGTTGCGCAGCATCGTAGAAACCAAAATAGAACCTTTCGCGGCTGCATTGCTATTGCCCTTGTTTTTTGCCCAGACCGGCCTGAATACACGCATCGATATGCTGAGCGGTAACGAATGGTTATTGTGTGCCTTCATCACATGTCTGGCAACGATTGGGAAACTCGGTGCCACCACCGTCGCGGCAGGTATGATCGGATTGTCGAAACCCGATAGCTGGCGTCTCGGAGCCTTGATGAACACACGTGGCTTGATGGAATTGATCGTGTTGGCCATCGGGCTGCAATTGGGACTGATTACGCAGAACCTTTACGCCATTCTGGTATTGGTAGCCCTGATAACCACGATGATGACCGGCCCCCTGCTCGGCATTATTGATCGTTTTGCGAAACCTATCCGCTAATTCATTTACCAGAAGAAACGTTTTTCCAGCGTTGGTGTTTGGCGTTCTCGCATACACCCAGCGTTTCAACTTTGCTGGATACCTCGCTTGCCAACGCGATGACGTAATCCGGGCAGTGCCAGCTCTGAATATTGGCTTGTTCGCTTTCAGAAGCCAACACCGGTGATTGATTACGCGATATTTCAAATTTCAAACCAGCACCGTATTGTTTGGCAACACTTTCTTTTAATGTCCAATGCAAGTAAAAGTTTTTTTTCAGTGCTTTGGAGTTACAGGATTCTAGAAAACTAATTTCGGCAGCAGAAAAGACATGGTTAGCAATCGCAATGAAGTCTCGCTGCTTGCTGAAGGTTTCAATATCAATACCAATTGGTGCATCGGAAATAGCAGCGACAATCCAAACGCCGGAATGGCTTATCGAAACAAAAAGTTCTTGCCGCGAATCGTTACTGCATTTCAAACGACGCAGGTTTTTGGCGTCCTGATAGTAAGTCCAGTCATGCGACTTATTCCCGAAAACACGGCTCGCCATTTTACGAAGCAAATAATGACCCGACAGATACTGAATTTTTCTGGGCACCGATGTTATGGCCTGATAGCGAGCAAGCTCGCTATCACTTAACCAATGCAGATCGCCGGAATCAAATTCAGCATCTAGTTCAGCGGTATTGGCGACTTGAACGCGAGCAAACTGATTTAAGACTTGATTATTTGCTGGCCAGTTTGGCATAGCGGCCTTTTAATGCAACACCTGACATAATATTACCGGCATGACATTCAAATTGACTGGCGTTTTTATATTCGACTTTCTTGTAATAACTGACGATGCCTATGACGGCGTTCGCACCGCGCGCTTTTGCACTTTCTTGCAAGGTGATCAAGGCTGACAACATGACCCATTTACAAGCTTCTTCTTTGCTTTTTCCAAAGGCATTGGTTTTTTTGTTGGTAACGTCTTCTTCCATGGTTTTCAATACTTTGGGCGTACTTTGTCCGGCAAAATAAAATTTAACCGAACCGTCCAACTTACCTTCTGAAAAACTAGAATCCAGAACGTCTTTGACGTCGAGGTGCAGCACCTTGTCAGCTGCCATAACGGAAAAACTGGAGGCGGCAAGCAGTACAAACAAGCTATTCGTGACTATACGTTTCATGACGATCTTGATCATTATTTTTCCTTTAGATGAATTTAATTACACGTAACGCTTAAAAATAAGTGAGGTATTAATTCCACCGAAGGCAAAATTATTGCTCATAATATATTCCGCTTCCAAATCACGGCCGCTTCCCGTGATGTAATCCAAGGCGCCGCAACGCGGATCGACTTCGTCAAGATTCACCGTCGGTGCAAACCAGTTTGCTCGCATCATTTCAACACTTGCCCAGGCTTCAAAGGCACCGCAGGCCCCGAGTGTGTGGCCGGTGTAACTTTTCAAGGAACTAATCGGCATGCGTTCACCAAACACCATATGGGTTGCCGTGGTTTCGGCAATATCACCATGGTCGGTCGCGGTACCGTGTGCATTGACGTAGGCAATAGCATCGGCCGGTAGCTTGGCATCAAGCAAAGATAATCGCATGGCTTGTGCCATGGTCTCGGCATTGGGTTGTGTGACATGGCGGCCATCGCTATTAGTGCCAAAGCCTAGTACTTCGGCATAAATTTTTGCGCCACGAGCCAAGGCGTGTTCAAGCTCTTCAAGTACTAATGTACTGGCGCCCTCGCCCACCACCAGACCATCGCGTTTACTGTCGAACGGTCGCGGCGTAAGCTGTGGATTATCGTTATTGGTGCTGGTAGCAAACAAGGTGTCGAATACGGTGGCACCGGTAACATCGAGTTCTTCAGCGCCACCGGCCAGCATGATGGTTTGGCGGCCAGACTTGATGGTTTCATAAGCATAACCAAGACCTTGGCTACCCGAAGTGCAAGCACTTGATGTAGTGATAATGCGTCCGGTAATGCCAAAGAAAACGCCAATATTGACGGGCGCAGTATGGCTCATCATTTTGATGTAGGTGGTGGCATTTATGTATTGGGTATTTTTTTCGGCCAGGGTTCTGCCGAAATCCCCCATCGACTCCGGTGTGCCGGCAGATGAACCGTATGAAATACCGACACTGCCGGATTTCAAAATGGGATCATTCAACAAGCCCGCATCTTCAAGCGCTAATTCAGTCGCACGTGTTGCCATTAAAGCGACACGACCCATGCTGCGTGTCGATTTACGATTGTAGTGTTCGGGCAATTCAAAAGCGGCAGCAGGCACACCTAAACGTGTATTCAAGCCCTTGTATTCCGACCATTCCGGGAATTGACGCACGGCATTGCGTTTTTCTCGTAAGCGCGCATGTACTGTATTCCAGTCGTGTCCCAAAGGGCTTAAATTTCCAGCTCCAGTAATCACTACGCGGCGCATTAAATTATTCCTCCATTGATGGAAATGACTTGTCGCGTAATGTATGACGCTTGATCGGAAATAAGGAACGCTACTAAAGCTGCCACTTCATCGGCACTGCCCATGCGTCGCAATGGAATCATTTTGATGGCTTCATCGGCAAGCTCTTGGCTCACCATGTCGGTATCAATCAATCCTGGTGCAACGCAGTTGACGGTAATGTCACGCTTGGCAAGTTCCAGTGCCAACGATTTTGATGCGGCAATAATACCGGCCTTTGCAGCGCTGTAATTGGTTTGACCACGGTTACCGGCAATGCCAGAGACCGACGCCAAGGTTACAATGCGTCCGGGTTTTCGTCTGCGTACCATCGGCATGACCAGTGGCTGCAATACGTTGTAGAAACCATCAAGATTGGTGTGAATAACGCTGTCCCATTCTTCGCCGGTCATGGCCGGGAATGCATTGTCTTTTGCAATACCGGCATTGCAGACCACACCGTAATAAGCGCCGTGGGTTTCAACGTCCTGCAATAATAATCTTGACGATTCGGCACGGTCGGCAATATCAAAACTCAAGGTCCGGGCTTGCACACCGAGCTCGCGAATTTCAACGCAAAGCTGTTCGGCTTCTTCAATCCGGCTACGGCAATGTGCAACGATATTGAAACCATCTCTCGCTAGTCGCAGTGCAATCGCACGGCCAATGCCGCGACTTGCACCGGTCACTAATACGGTCAACTCTTTCATGCTGGATTACTCGTTAAAAATTCTGAAGCATTTGGTGGTTCGTAAACCGATAAACTGGCGGTGGCTATTTCAGTGTCGCCATCCAGTATTTTGCAACTAAACATACCCAGACCATTGTCTGCGAATAACTCACAGTGTGCATGAATAATTAATCGCTGGCCGATATAAAAATACTCGTTCTTGCACTCATACTTTCGGGTGCCCAGTAAAAAACCGATTTTGATCGGCTCGTTGTTGGCTAATGCTCGACAGCCAGCCCAGGTCGCAATGGCTTGTGCCATATATTCAATCCCAGCCCATGCCGGAACGCCTTCATCCACCGCCAGCACATGGCTTTCACGAACCCAGGCTTCTGCGATGACGGTATTTTCATCATGGCTCAATAAACGATCTAGCCAGCGCATGGTGTCGCGATGTGGCAACACCTGATCCAGAGTAATGATTTTTTTAGGCGAAACTTGAGTTAAGTTTGCACGCCCCAAACAAATCGCCGCATTACTACCACCAAAAGCGAAACTCTGGCTCACGATATTTTGCAGCGGGCGTAGCGATTTCTGTCCAGGCTTTACTAATTGTATCGACGGTATGCTGGTGTCACTTTCCCCGTCCCACCAATGGACCGGCAAAAGATTTTCCGGATTTTGCACCAAACTTAACCAGCATAGCCCCGCTTCAATCGCACCAGCTGCACCGAGCGCATGTCCGGTCATCGCCTTGGTCGAACTTGCCGGGGTATGGTCACCAAAAACGCGATTGACTACCCGCGCTTCCATCGCGTCATTTTGCAAGGTCGCAGTGCCATGCAAATTAATATAGTCGATTTGATCCGGTTCTAGATTTGCTCGCTTTAATGTTTGCATCAAGGCACTTATCGCCCCCGCTCCGCTGGGTTCAGGTGCCGACATATGGTGCGCATCGGAGCTCTCGCCCCAGCCTAATAATTGCACAGGCCCAGGTTCACGACTCATGATAAACAAGGCTGCACCTTCACCAATATTGATCCCTTTTCGGTTGACGGAAAACGGATTGCAAGGCTTAAACGAAATAGACTCCAAAGCGCCAAAGCCCGCTAATGTAAACGCGCACAAAGAATCGGCACCTCCTACAATCACCACGTCAGCCAAACCGGCGTTGATTAAGCGCGCTCCCGATGCCATAGCTTTCGCACTTGATGAGCAGGCCGTTGAAATCACGTGGCTAGGTCCGGTCACACCTAAAATATGACTGAGAAACAAGGCCGGCGTGCCGGCCTCTTGTTGCATGTAATGAAAATCATCTGGCCACTCTGAGGTTTCCAGTTTATGTGCATGCGCCAATTCACTTTCACTGACACCCGATGTACTGGTACCCAATACAACGGCAATTCGATCAGCACCGAAACGCTGGATGAGGGCATCAATTGCACCCTGTATTTGTGCCGATGCTGCCGCGATTAACTGATTATTGCGGCTGCGCCAGCGTTTCTCCAAATGCGAAAGATCGGGTAGCTCAGTATTTACGCTGCCGATAGAAGCACGACGGCCAGCGGAATATTTTTCGCTGACGGTCAAAGTTTCAGGCAACGACGAGCTAAACAAGTGTTTGGCCACCTGGTCTTTATCGGCGCCCATCGAACAGACGATGCCGAGTTCATTTAGAAAAAGATTACTCATACTGGGTGGCGTAATTCATGGTGCCGAACAAAATTCTACCAAGACCCCAAGGCGACGTTTGGTTTCGGCCACATACGGATTTTTTAAATCCCAGGCATAACCCGCCAAAATTGAACAAATCATTTCACGTACTTCCGCAGACTGGTTTTCATGAAAAATTATTTTCTGAAAGCCACCTTCATACCAGGATTCCACAAAGCCACGAAAGGTATCCACGCCGGCCCGCAAGGGCGCGCCATATTCTTTTTGCCAATCGACGGTCTCTCCAGCGAATTGTTTCTTTAAACACGCGGCAGCAAGACTTGCCGATTTAAATGCAATCGTGACACCCGATGAGAACACTGGATCCAGGAATTCACCTGCGTTACCCAGTAGCACGTAGTTTTTACCCCATAAGGAATCAACATTGGCCGAATAGCCAATAATTTGACGCGCTGGTGTGTCCCACTCGGCATTGTTGAGCAATGTGGAAAGCCCTGGGTCTTCGCCAACAATGGCTTGCAGGCGTTCGGTTTCGGTGCCTTCATACTGTGCGAGAAATTCTGTTTTTGCCACGACGCCTAGCGAGCAGCGACCGTTTGAAAATGGAATTGTCCAATACCAGACATCACAATGCTCTGGATGTACGGTGATCAAAATTTTATTTCTATCGAAACTACCCAGCGGCGTATTGTCCTGAATATGGGTAAAGATCGCGCCACGGGTTGGGAAGTTTGAAGGTTTTTCCAGTTTCAATAAACGCGGCAAAATACGGCCGAAGCCACTGGCATCCAGTAAAAATTGCGCTTGCACTTGATAGATTTCGCCATCCGGAGATTTCACAGTAACCGTGGGTTTATCGGCTTCAACATCAATAGCAATCACTTCATGGCGGTAACGGACTTCGGCACCGGCTTTTTCGGCACAGTCGGCCAGCACTTTGTCAAAATCGGCGCGTTGTACTTGGTACGTGGTGCCCCAACCTTCTGAAAACTTTTTACGGAAGTCAAAACTGGTGCGTGAATCGCCACGGGCAAATGCAGCGCCGTTTTTATATTGAAAACCGGCCTCAACAACCGCTTGCAACATACCGGCAGCCTGAATGTATTCCATACTTTGCGGCAATAAACTTTCACCAATCGAAAAACGCGGGAATTGTTCTTTCTCGATAATCAATACCTGGCGGTTTTGCTGGCGTAAAAACCCAGCAGCAACCGAGCCTGCAGGCCCTGCACCAATAATGAGTATTTCTGTTGTTTCAGTGCGCATCAAATATTCTCTCTCTTATGGGTGATGTGGTGTGCCGGGCTCGGCAGACAAACGAAAACAAGGTGACAAAAGCCAGGACAAACCAACGCCAAACAGCATCGACAAGCCGAATGTGTGCAATGCAGGTGTTGCCGATAAAGCCAGCAGTCCAAAAGCAAGTAAAGTGCTGGCAGCGCCCAGACACACAGCGAGCCAACTTGAAGGGTCGGTATGATGCTCAAGCAAGAAAATGCCGTAATCAACACCGGTACCTAAGATTAAAAAATGTGCCAGTACCGTAAATAATTGAACCGGTTCGCCCAACCAAGCCGAAACCGACAGACTAAATAATGCCGCTACCATTGTTGGTAATAATGCTCGCCATGCATTTGCTTTGAAGCGCCAAAACAGCGCCAATGCCACCAGCGCATAGCCAATTAAAAGCATGAGTGTCATTTTGCTTCGATAATGCGCTAACAAGCTTGAAATTTCGCTCGAACGATCCACCAATTTCACACCTGCCATTGAACCGGTAGCATCGGAAAGTTTGGCAAGGGACTCAGATGAATTCAAGCCATTGAGCATCACCACACTACCCCACTTGCCATCTACTTCACCCAAATATTGGGCTTGCAGTGTCTGGGTAAATTTAAGCGGTAACCAGTCTTTGAAACCAAACGCACTCACACTTGAAGCAGGCCGCTCAAGGGTTTCACCCAGCGATACTGAAATGTCGGCGAGTACTTTTTTCTCGAGACCGGAAACCAATGCCTGATTTTCAGACTGCTGCCGTGCCGACGGCACCCAGTCACTGAGCGCGCTGTAGGAGCGGATGACATTTTGTTCAATCAAAGCATCAAGCCGCGGCTTGAGAGTTTCTTCAGTCTGCAATAAATTCTCGGCACTATTGGCGGTCACTAAAAGATATTGCGACGGGCTTGGCATGCCCAGAATTTCGGAAATATGTTTTTGTTGATCGATCAAACTGATTGGTGAACTTTGCAATTGACGCAAACTGTCTTGGGTTTGAAGTTTTGAAAACCCGGACACAATAAACAAGGCCACAAGAACGGCAAGCCATTTATGCGACTTACGTTGCCAGTTCCAGCGCGGCCAGTAGCTTAAGGACTGCGAAATTTTTTCCGATAACCAACTGCGTGACGAAGCCTGCTTGTCCAGAAAAGGAAACCAACAAACAACGGTTAAAAATGCGGCCAGCAACCCGGTGGCAGAAAACACCGCCATTTGTTGAAGACCCGGCAATGGCGCCATACCCAAACTTAGATACGCCAAGGCACTGGTGATGAAAGCGAGCCACATGCCGGGCAGCAGGTAGCGCATCATCGGCAAGGGTTTGATCGCGGGGTTACCCTGTCGGCTCGAAAAATAATGGATGCCGTAATCTTCGGCAACGCCCACCAGACTTGCGCCAAATACCAAGGTGAGTAAATGCACTTTTCCGAAAATTAAAGCCGTCACACTAATGCCGGCCGCCACGCCAATCAAAAGCGAAGCCGATACCAGTATGAGCGGGCGAACTTTCATAAATGCAAAAAACACCAGCAGCATAACCGCCGCCAGCGAGCCGTAACCAATGGTATTGATTTCCCAGTTGGCTCTAACCGCCGCCGCTTCTGCATGCAATGGCACACCGGCATTGAGAATTTCGATCTCGGGGTGCAAACGCTCGACGTCTGCGCCTGCCGATTCAAGCAGCTGTTTCAAATGGGCGACGCCGTCTAATTGAAATGCAGACAACTCGCTGTGGTATTGCAAAATTACCCAGCTCTTGTCGCGGCCTTGCGTCACCAGTAGCCCGTCTTCTTGAGTTACACCTTGGCCTAAACGGTCTTGCCACCAATCGGCTGAAAGCGCCAAAGGGTCCGATATCCAGTTGCTTAAACCGCTTGCCGCACCGACACTGTATAAACGCTCCATACTTGATTGCAGCAAATTCTCTGCATCACTTTGTTCGAGTGATTTTTTTTGTTGCGGTGTCAACAAGCGATCACGATAACGGGTATAAAAATCCAGTGCTGCCTGGGTATCGTCTTCCGACATTGTCTGGGCACGCAATAAACCGATAGATTTTTTAATGCGAGCATCAAAAATCAGTGCAGCCGATTTGGCGGTTTCCGAATCGGCACTACCGACCAAAACAAGCACATGGCCAGTCGCCACTTTAGCCATATTGTCATTAGCACGCGTTTCCAAAACGTCATGATGGGTATTTGGCAACAAGGCCATTACGTCACTGTCGAGATTATTGGAACGCCAGAACTGCAGCTGATGCAAGCACAAAGCCAGCACAAGCACCGACCACACAATGGCCATCACCCGCTCGATGCGATACCTTGGCTGCGTCATTCGAAATATTTCTTTTCTTCAGGCGTCAAAGTATTGGGCACTTCGCTTAAAGCAGAAAAATGCAGCTCGGTTTGGTCACCGCTTTTTTCTTGCATCAATACCTGCTGGATGTATCGATCACCTTTAATTTCAATATGGGCAAACACTCTGGCCATGCCAGCTTTGGGTTGCAACTGAAGGGTCCAGATGCCATTACTTTCAGTACGTTCGATCTTGAAATACTTTGCCATCTCGGCCTGATTCCCCGACAACATAGCGAGCATGATTTTATTCATTCCAGCGTTGGGCTTCGGATTAGTAATTTTTTGACCGGCTTTTTGAGTAGTATTTGTTTTGCTTAAATTGACAATTTTCCCGCTGTTGCTAATCCTTATTTGAGACGGAAACGGTTTAAGGTTTTGCCAGATAACACCATTGGATTTGGACACCAGAAAACGGCCTTCCGATTTCAATGGATTACGAAAACCCTTCAAAGTACGAATCTGTTGAAATTCGCCACGCAAAATAGTGACTTCGGGAATCAATGGCGTTTTGCTGCTCTGCCCTTTCGCAGAATCGCTGAATAGGCTCAGCACGGCCAGCATAAGCATCACAGCGAGTGGCATAAAACGATTAGCACTCATGATGTAAGCCCGAGTTTTTGCATTAATATTTTTGGCGATGCAAAACACATTTCCTGGGTTTTCATATTAACGGCGACTTGAATGGAATAAGCCCGCGTCAATACTTTGCCCGACTCTATGTCGGTCACTAGGTATTCCATCTTCAAACGGTTTTCCCATTCGGCAATTTTAGCCGTGACTTTCACTTTTTGTTCGTAGCGTAGAGGTGCAACATACTTGGTACGAAAATCTACCACTGGCCAGGCGAAACCGGAGTCCCGCATTTGCGGATAGTCGTAATCGATTTTTTGCAAAAGCGCACATCGAGCAAGCTCGAAATATTTCAAATAATGCCCGTGCCAAACTACCGCCATGGGATCTAGATCATGAAATGCCGGTGACAACTCGATGTCGGCAGACCAATCAGGCTTCATAAAGGCTCCACGAATCCGAACGGATTTCGTCCAGTAGGGCTCTAAGTTCTTTATCGAGCGCACGGTCTTCGACAATAAAAGGAATCGAGGTCTGTAAACGCGCATGCATATCGGCCAGCGTGGCACTTAACTTAACATCCGCATCGAGCCCCATCCGCAGCTCAACTGCCTGGCTAACGGTAATTAATAAAGCGGCGGCGACTTGTTCAGTCAGTTCGATAATGCGCAAACAATCGCGTGCTGCAATTGTGCCCATGCTGACTTTGTCCTGATTGTGGCATTCAGTGGAACGTGAAAATACCGATGCCGGCATGGTCAATTTCAGAGCTTCGGCAGTCCAGGCTGAAGCGCTGATTTGCAATGCCTTGAGTCCATGATTGAGTGCTTTTCGTTCACCTTTGGCGCCGGTCAAGTTTGCCGGCAAGCCATGGTTGTAGCGCTCATCGACCAGCAAGGCCATTTGTCGGTCCATTAAATCGGCAAGATTGGCGACCGTGTTTTTCATTGAGTCCATAACAAAGGCAATATGGCCGCCGTAAAAATGGCCGCCATGCAAAACCATTTCCTGTTCGGCATCAATAATCGGATTATCGTTTGCACTATTAAGTTCGTTTTCAATGGTCTGCTTGAACCATGGCAAAGCATCTTCAAGCACACCAATGACATGCGGAGCACAACGCAGCGAATAACGATCTTGCAAACGCTTTTCATTACGAGGCGGTCGATCGGAAGCCAGATCCGCGCGCAAGCGCGCAGCGATTCGTTGTTGACCGGCATGCGGTTTCACTGAAAAAAGTGTTTCATCGAAATGATGGGCGTTACCGGCACTACCTATGACTGCATAGGCAGTAATGCGAGTGCTTAACCGGGAAAGATAATCGGCACGTTTCCACGCTAGGCAAGCCAATGCCGTCATGACGGCGGTGCCATTCATGATGGCGAGGCCTTCTTTGGGTCTCAATTGAATAGGCGCCATTCCCGCGGCATCGAGTGCTTCTGCAGCCGAATGGATTTGCCCATTCACCATGACTTCGCGTTCACCGCAAAGCACCGCTGCAACATAAGACAAAGGCGTTAAATCGCCACTGGCGCCAACGGAACCTTCGGCAGGAATTCGCGGCAAGATATCGTGCTTTACCAAACCAGTAATTTGCTCAAGCAGACCATAACTCACACCAGAAACACCTTTGGCCAACGATACAAGCCGTGCCACCAGAATCGCGCGGGTTTCAACTTCATCAAAAAAGCGGCCCAGGCCACAACCATGATAAGTATAAAGATGCTGAGGCAATTCAGAGATCATGGAAGGCGGAATAGTGACTGTACACGAATCGCCATAACCGGTGCTAACACCATAGACGACACCGTCTTCGGCAATCAGGCGATCAACAAATTCTGCACCACGACTAATTCGCGTGCGAAAGCTTTCACGATCCGAAAGTATTAAGGCGCTCGTGCGTTGTGCAATAGCGATAAGCTGTTCAATCGAGATATCTGCGCCCTCAATAAGCACAGAATTGTTTTTTACTTCATTATTGTTCATCACGCGCTGCCTGATCCCAAAACGGGAAAAAATTAAACCAATCAAAGGGTGATTCTGCCACCCGCTGCTCCAACCACAATGCATATTTTGTTGCTTGTGCGGCAATCAATTCATCACGTTTTTTGCGTGGTGTAATCATCGCACCAGTTATTTTTTCCACTTTGACTTTGTAAGCATGTTCACCACTGCGGGTACATACCATCGCAAATACCGGACAGGTTAATAAAGAGGCAATCAAATAGGGGCCTACTGGAAACGCTGCCTCCTTGCCAAGAAAGGGAACCTGCACAATGCGATCGCCTGAGGTGGGAATACGATCACCGGCAATGGCGATCATTTCACCAGCAGCGATTCGATCTGCTAGCATCATGGCCGTTGGTGCATTGAATGCCGTCACTTGCAAAAAGCTAACTCGGCTTTGTGGATTTATTTTGTTCAGGATGCGATTAAAGCTGCCTGCATGCGCCGTGTGGATCAGCACGTTAATCTTGATATGGCGTTTCCAAGTAGCAGCCGACTGCATTAGTTCAAGGCAACCAAGATGGGCCGTAACAATGACACCGCCACGGTTTTCATCCATGCCTTCTAGTACAATTTTTTGTCCCGACAAATCAAGTTTGTCACTCGGAAAATTACCGCCAATCGCCAGCAGCTTGTCGAGTAAGGTTTCGCCAAATTGTATAAAGTGCTTTAAACCCTGCAACATTCCTGGCGGCTTTTTGAAGACCTTGTGGGATTCATGCAGACGCTGCAAATACTCCATCGATGAACGACGCGCTATCGGGCGTGTCAACCAGTAATAGCTGACCACAGGATATAGAAAGAATCGAAATGGCAGTCGTCCGAACACCCGGAAAATACCATATAAAAACCATATGCCGCCAACAAATGTGCTTTCTCCGATATCGGCCCAATGTATTTTCTTCATGGTCGTTGCCAGCGTCTTAGCAAAATGGCAGGCCATGTCACCAGCATCGTGAAAAACAATTTGGTATGCATTTTTGAAATGCGTACATTGTCGCGGAGCGTATCGAAATGCGAGACGCCATCTTCAGGATAAATAACATGGGTTGGGCGATTCCGAACACGAATGCCATACCAATGCGTTCGCACCATAATATCGATATCAAAATCCATGCGCTTGCCAATTGTATTGCTATCGAGCACTTTAATGATGCTGCCCAAAGGATAAACCCGAAAGCCGCACATTGAATCTCGAATTTCAAATGACAGCGTATTTATCCAAACCCAGATATGCGTGGCGTAACGCCCGTATAAACGGGCTTTGGGTACCGAGTGGTCATAAATAGGACTACCGCAAATAACCGCTTGCGGATATTGTCGGGCTTCTGCCAAAAAGCCTGGAATATCGCTAGGCTCATGCTGGCCGTCGGCATCAATTTGTAACACGTGTGTAAAACCCTGCTTCGCTGCATGACGAAACCCGGCCATCACGGCGGCGCCCTTTCCCTGATTCTGCGCCAAATGCAAAACCTCAACTTTATCCGCATATTTTTGCTGCAGCGAGTCAAGGGCCATTGCACAAGCCGACTCGGAACCGTCATCCACGAGTAGGCACGGCAAATCAAAAGCCTGAATTTTTTCGACTAAATGCGCTACTGGTTTAGCATGGTTATAAACCGGCACTACGATAATGGGATTGAAAATTTCTAGCGGGTTACTCATGCGACGTTTCCATTTTCGATCCCATTTTCAATATTGGAAAATAAAATGCGGCCATTGGCATGCACACCTTGCGCAGATTCATAACGAAAGATCAAAACGCCCTTTATTGAATTCCACTGAATATCCAGATAAACATCGTTATCTGGCTGAATAACTTGCTGGAACTTCAACGCTTCGATTCGCAGAAAGTGATGCTTGAAGGCGAATAAATCGCGAGCATGTTTGATCGCCCAATCGATCAAGGCTACGCCGGGCACTACGGCCGCTTGTTGCGAAAAATGACCATCAAAGATAATTAAATCTCTATTGATATCCAGCACCAACTGAGCAGAGTCGGCAGAGTGTTGCAAACTCTTGGTCGGCGGCAGACTCATTCGGAATAATTGGCCCAATATGCGCTGGCTGCTTTTGCCTTGACTATCAACCGGCATTACATCAAGAAAACGCCAATGCCTTGGAATCGCAATCGGATCAACTACCCCTTCCAAACTTTTTCTTAATTGATTAACAATAACCAACTTGCCATCCGCTTCCAGAATATTTTTTCCTGCATTAGTTAGTACGGCCACAGCAGCCAAACGCTCACGCTGCCCCGGCAACACGACCAATCTACATTCATGAATCCATTCTGAAACATGCAAATGTTTTTCGATCGCCGTCAAAGAAATGCGGCGCTCTTCCAGTTTTATAATTCGGTCACTGCGGCCCAATAATTCAAACTTGTTGGCATCACGCAAGGCTGCACGATCCTGGGTGAGAAACCACTGTTCATTAGGCAAATGCGGTGAACGAATTTGTAAATGTTCGTCGGCAAGTTTCCACTCCACTTTAGGCATAGGCTGCCAACTAGTAGAGCCATCTTCGGATTGTCGCCACGCGATGCCACCGGTTTCGCTACTCCCGAAGACTTCTATCGGCCTGCAATGCCATAGTTGTGTGACCTTGTCGGACGACTCGGCACTCAACGGTCCACCGGACGAAAACACAGCACTAAGATGCGGTGTCATCGCACGCCAATTTAAATTATCAGGCAGGCGTTTAAGATGCGCCGGGCTGGCAATCAATGCACTCTGGCGGGTCGATAATAATTCTGCCATTTGCTCGGGGTATTCTAGTCGCTGCGTATAAAACATTCGGCCCGCCGTTAATGGCCAAAGTACGCGAAACAAGAGTCCATAAATATGCTGGTGCGACACCGTGCCATAAATAAGCGCGTTGCCCAGTTTGTCGCCGAAACATATTTCCAAAGCACTGACTTCGGCTTGCAGCTGGCTAATTTTTTTCTCGATGGCGCTCGGTTCGCCCGTTGAGCCAGAAGTGAAAATAATAAGTCCGGTTTTTTCCGGATCCAGCTCCGCTCTCGATAGCGGAGTTTTAGCCAAGCCTTTTTTAGGTGCTAAAAATGCCGAAGGTATCTCACCCACTATCCCATCGACCAAAGACTTTAATTGCTTCAAGGTGGAAGGCAACTTATCACCGGGCAAAACAATTATTTTTCCTGAATGCCATGCGCCCCAGAGTGCCGAAGCGAGTTCAGATGAATCCTCGAGATAGAGCGCGAATTTTTCGCCCGACATGCTCGAAAAAAAAAGCTGCCAGTCATCGACACGCTGGGTGAAATCACGACGCGTGATATTTCCATTCGGTGCTATTGCCACAAGTGACTCAGCATCATGTTGGGCAAACGGCAGCGCTAATTTACAAATTGAATGCTGATCAGTCATGACTGGCATCCGGTGCATGTTTTGGCCGAATTAACCATTCGCCACCAAACAGGATGCCCATCAAACAATAGGAAATAAGCCCGTTGTAAAGAGCCCATATTTTATCGGATGCGTACAAGGCAGTGAAAAGCGCAATACTGCCATTGATCAGAAAAAAAAAGCACCAGACCACGGTGACTTTTCGGGTATAGGCAATGGCTTGAACGGGCAAAGTCGGATCCTGCAATCTTGCTAGGCGTTCAATCACCGAAGGTGGGTGCCATAGGCTTATGGCAAACACGCTTAACAAAGTAACGCTCACAATAACCGGATACAGTTTTAGTGGCGTAGCATGATTCAGATACATGCTGAGCAAGGCCAGCAGCAAGGCAGCGCCGGCGGCATAACGCCAAAATTTTTCGGGCGAGGACAATGCTCGCAACACCGCAACCGACAACAAGATCAAGGCTATCCAGCGTGGCTCAATCGTACCGAGGCTGAAATAAATCGCAAGCGGATACAACACTGTGACTAGCCCGATAAGGGCGGTACGTAGTGACACGTTCAAGTGCCGGTTTTAATTTCGTTCTCGGAATGCATCATGCCGTACACTGCATCAATGACGTCTTGCACAGTACGCACGGCTTTAAAAGCTTCTGGTTTGAGGCTACTACCGAGTAAAGGTTTTAGTTGCACGATAAGATCTACGGCATCAATGCTGTCAATATCGAGATCTTCACCAAGCTTGGACTCAAGGGTGATTTTCTGGGGCTCTATATCGAAGGTATTTTTCATGATGCCGACAATATGTAAATATAATTCTTGTTTATTCATGGCACGAATCTTTTAGACCTGGCGTCACTGTTTACGTTGTTCTGCAATAAATACAGAAAGAGTTTTTACACTGGCGAAGTGTTTGCGGGTTTCTTCAGAGTCTGCCGCTAAAGTCACGCCATAGCGCTTTTGCAATGCCAGGCCTAATTCGAGCGCGTCAATGGAATCGAGGCCCAGGCCTTCATTGAATAAAGGGGCTGTCGAATCGATGTCATCGCTCGTCATGTCTTCCAGAGACATGGTGGTGATGATCAAGTCCTTTATTTCCAATTCAAGCGCTTGCACGATTTAGCTCCGTAGTAAAAAAATGCGTCAGATAGTCGGTGAGTTTTCTAGCCGCTAGTGCCTCGGTATCGACACAAAAACTGTCCACCGGGATATCTGGCAGAACTTCAATGCTGACGTGAAAGCGGCGTGAAGGAATATTGTACCACTGCAAACCCTTGGAAAGCGTTGACGGGCTGCACTTAATGAGTACCGGCGTGATGCTTAAACGACCACGGATGGCGATATTGGCAGCACCTCGCTGGAACGGCAAAAGGTGTTCAGGTTTGCTGCGGCTACCCTCAGGGAAAATCACCAAATTTTTGCCGGACTTCACAGATTTGATGCAGTCCGCGATCAATTGGGCACCATTGTCATTGCTTATGTACCCCGTTGCGCCGACGGCTCCCCGAGTAGCGATATTTTTGGCCAGACCTGAGCGCACAACACAATCGGCATTTTTCAATAAAGAAATCAGGAAAACGATATCAATCAGGGTTGGATGGTTGGCAAGAATTAACAAGCCGGGGCGCTGCAAACTCTCCAGTCCCTTGATTTCATAAGTCAGGATGCCAATTCGGTGCATATAGCCAATAAAAAGCGCGAATGCGTAATGAACCACCCGCCTTGCTAAATATCCGCGTTTTTCCTTGTCACGGACAAAACCATAGAGCGCCGGAAATACCAGCAGCCAGAGCAGAGCCCCACCACTTCCGCATAATGAAACAGCACTGCCGGCGGCTAATCGACGCCAATGAAAATTCATACGTCTCAACATGCCGCTGCCAGCACCAATGTCGTGTGCCATCATTGAAATGCAGACTGGTTTCGTTTGAAAGTATGAAGCGCATCACATCCAGGCCATGTGGCAAGTCAGATGTTACTTCGGGCTTATGTTGATCACTAGTCAATATATCCAGAGAGAATGAGGACGCTGCAGAACCTACTTTTTTCAAACGCCATGCCCAAGCATATTCGGCGCAATTTTCATCTTGAAATGATTGATAAGAATCAGGCAATAACCCGTCATACATTACTATCATCACTTCTTCGGCACCGTCATGCAAAAGCCCAAGTGCTTCGATGACGGACGCCTCGGCTGTCGATTTCCCAGCAGCGACAGCCGAATAGTTTTGCTTTAGGGATCTGGCAATCGAGTATTGAGCTACGATCGCGTTATGAATCGATAAACCGAAATGGGTGGGCGACAAGGCTTCATTTCTGGCCAGCGCCTCGAGCATTTCATAGGTGCGCTGAATATCACCATGACGACTCGCAAACACCAGGGGAATATCGGCCACTTCAGCCGTTTGGCACCAGTAGGCGACTTGCAAAGCCGTGCGCCCTACTCGTTCCAAACGCCGACGTTGCATCGCGGGCATTTCAGACAAAGCCGGAACATCATCACCTTTTGGCAGATAGCTTTCTGCCGACCACGCTAACCAGGCAGCCTGATCATGCAATCCTGGGGCATAAGCTGCCCATTCCACAATGTCAAAACCTGAGCTCATTGATTAAATCCACTATACAGACCACATACTATTTTATGAGCTAATAAAACCCCAGTAGAGGCTGGAGTTTAGGCATAAAAAAACCCAGCCAAGGCTGGGTTTAGTCGAATCGCCACTAATTAAGTGGCGTCCCCACGGGGATTCGAACCCCGGTCGCATCCGTGAAAGGGATGTGTCCTAGGCCTCTAGACGATGGGGACACGTAAAACGGGTACTGCAAATACGGACTTCACTGGTGGAGCTAAACGGAATCGAACCGTTGACCCCTTGCATGCCATGCAAGTGCTCTACCAGCTGAGCTATAGCCCCATAAATGGAGAAGCGGAATTGTAATGATCGCTCCGCACCGCGTCAAGTATTTGTCTGTAATAAATTTTCTGTAACAGGTAACAAGGTGTGCGGTGCGTGACCTTGGATATCCAAATAATCGAGCCATTTGTTGAGAAAACTATTCATGCGCAAGCGATGGCCCACCAATACCTTGGTCGAAGGTCGCAAACCCAGCACGTCTTGCCATTGACGTCCGACATAGCAATGGGTGACTTCGCATTGCTGGGTGTCCTGATAAACTCGAATAAAAGCCGAGGGATCCGGCTGCCCCGACACGGGGTCGAGCATGTTGTAACTAAGCTTAAGTTCCAGCGTGTAAGCATGCACTTCAATCACGTCAAGCCATAAAGCTAAGCCATCATGACCTTGGGATTGATAACGGCCCGCTTTTAATGCCGAGGTATTAAATAAATTTTCTGCACGCTCGTAGTTCTCGCCATAGAGGCCCATTAACCAGCTAAGACGGCTGATTCGGGGCAAAGCCATGGGGCGAATAAAGCGTGACATAGTCAGATGCTAGCACTGCTAGTAAAAAACATAAATCAAAAACGCATCACGGAGAACAAACGAGAAAAGCGCTGAGTAGTGCCGAGAAGTTTAGTTATTATATTAGGACTTTTCGTATGTACCTCCTCGGTTTCTCTCTTGACAATTCTCGGCTGTTCGCTGTGATCCGCTTTGATACGCAATAGCAGATTGCGTTGGTGGGCGGTGCCCACCCTACATCTAGTACATATGCTTCTGAATACCAAACTGCGCCAATATTTTGCTGGCGATTTCTTCGATGGAAGTATGTGTGGTACTTAAATGCGGTAACTGCTGGTTTTTAAACAGCGCTTCAGCAATGGCCACTTCTTTTTTGCATTGCTCAATGGTGGCATAGCGAGAGTTGGGTTTGCGCTCGGTACGAATTTGTTGCAGCCGAATCGGATCGATCGTCAGGCCAAATAATTTACGTTTATGTGCCTGTAATCGCTTGGGCATCTCGTCGTTTTCCAAATCTTCTTCGGTCAGTGGATAATTCGCGGCTTTCACGCCGTAATGCAGCGCCAAGTAAAGACAGGTCGGAGTTTTACCCGAGCGCGAAACGCCCACTAGAATCAAATCAGCTTCGCCATAGTCCAGATCAATGCCATCGTCGTGAGTGAGCGCGTAATTAGTGGCATTAATGCGCGCTTCATAAGCTGCAAAATCCACCATGCCATGCGCTTGATTCACACGGGGCAGCCGTTGGGTTCCGAGCTCTTGCTCTAATGGCGCAATGAAAGGTGCGAATACATCCATCATGAATGCGTCACTTTCGGCCAAAATTGCGCTTAATTGGCTATCAACCACGGTATTGACCACGATGGGTTTCATTCCGGTATCAACGCCAACCGCGCGAATTTGGGCCGCGGCCTCGCGTGCTTTATCGGCAGTATCGACAAAAGCGATCCGACGCGTCTGAAATTGAACCCCGGAAAACTGTGTCAATAAGCTGTGGCCAATGGTTTCGGCGGTAATGCCGGTGCCGTCGGAGATGAAAAATACCGGTCTTGGCATAGCGAAAGCTCACGTGGACGAAGTCGCCTTATTCTGCCTGAGTGAAATAGATTTGGCTTGCGTGGCCCGGCGCGGGATAATAGCCGCTTCGCTGCCCACCTGTCTGGAGTTTCACTTGAGCGCTTATGTCCTTTGGCTGCATGCACTACGTTTATCCGATTTAGCTCAGGTTGGCGGAAAAAATTCCTCGCTTGGCGAAATGATCGGAAATCTAAGCCAGCTGGGCGTGTCGGTACCAGGTGGTTTTGCGACCACGGCCGATGCTTATCGTGAATTTATTACAGTTAATAAATTAGCTGAACGCATGCAAGAGCGACTGGCACAATTAGATATCGAAAATGTCAATGAACTGGTTAAGGCCGGCGCTGAAATTCGTAGCTGGGTAATGAACGCCCCGCTACAGCCGGCGCTCGATGCCGCCATTCGCGACGCTTACCAAACCATGTGTAAAGAAGTCGGCGCAAAAGAAATATCGGTCGCGGTAAGGTCTTCTGCTACAGCGGAAGATTTACCGGATGCGTCCTTCGCCGGCCAACAAGAAACCTTTTTGAATGTCTCCGGCGAAGACGATGTCGTTGCGAAAGTCAAAGAAGTTTTTGCTTCCTTGTATAACGACCGCGCCATTGCCTATCGCGTGCATCATGGTTTCAAACATGAAGA
>Ga0105046_10005290_pt1 | contig 20435 bp, 18 predicted proteins | sample MAT03_FD_78385 | JGI IMG/M metagenome (GOLD analysis project Ga0105046, IMG submission 78385) | Freshwater microbial communities from Lake Fryxell liftoff mats and glacier meltwater in Antarctica - MAT-03 (megahit assembly) | ecosystem: Environmental > Aquatic > Freshwater > Ice > Liftoff...
GGAGTGTCCAGAGAGGGAAAGGAGGCAGTAAGAGCTAGCCTACTGACCCTCGTCATTACTGGTGCGGCTGGCAGGAATCGAACCCACGACCCCTTGGTTCGTAGCCAAGTACTCTATCCAACTGAGCTACAGCCGCGCAGCCCTAAATTCTAGCATTAACTCGCACCGGCATTCAATCGAGGGCCGCCGCAGCACGCTCGCATTGTTGTGCGCGGTCTTCGTCGCCCTCCTGTTGCGCCAGTTGGGCCAACGACCGCCAGGCTCGCCGGCGCGCGGGCGCCGGCAACGCGGGCGCGGCGCCGGCTTGCTCGAGCAGACGCCTTGCCTTGCCCCAGAGCTGCCGTTCGGCGAACGCGGTGCCGACCGCAGCGGCGATGGCGGGTTCATGGCTGAACGCGTTGAGTGCGCTCTCCAGCCGAGGCAGCCAGTCGGTGTCGATGCCGGTGACGACTTCCATCGTCGCGAGCGCCAGCTGCTCGCGTTCGTCACGGCCGAGCTCGGCAAGGCGGTCCCAAAACGGGCGCAGCCACAGCCGCCCTTCTTCGGGCGCGCCCAGCCTGCCAGCGCGCAGCGCAGCGCGCGCTGCCACATGGGCGTCGCGGCGGTCGGCGTCTTCGAACTGATCCCACAGCCGTTTGAGCTGCTGCACGTCGTGCGCGCTTTCCAGCGCCTCGAATGCGAGCGATCTCAGCAGGCCCTGGGCCGCGGTGGCCGAAAAGGCCTGGTGCTTGGCAAGCAGGCGCGCCGTGTGCAGTGCATCGATGGGTTGGCGCGCCATGCGCGCGGCCTGCAGCCTCAGGCGCAGCGCCTGCGTGCGCCTGCCCACGCCGGGCGGCAGTTCGGCCAGCAGCGCCAAGGCGCGAGGTGCGTCGCGGTCATCGAGCGCCCACTCGGCCGCCAGCAGCCTGGCACCGTCGTCGGCGAGCCGGCCGGCCGTCGTGTTGCGCTCCAGTTCGCGCAGCAGTTCGTCGCGGCGCGTGCGGTCCTGCAGGCGGTGCAGGCTGCCGGCGGCCAGCAGGTGGCCCAGCACGGTGAAGCCGGCCTCGGCGCGCAGTTCGGGCACTTCCTGCTGCAGCGCCAGCGCCTTGCGTGCCGCCTTGTGGGCGCGGCTGTAGCGGGCGCCGAAGTATTCCGATTGGGCCTCGCGCAGTGCCGCCTGGGCGGCGCGCTCGCGCTTCAGCGCACGCCATTCGCCGGCCCGCCGCGGCAGGCTGACCAGCGAGTTGAAAGCCTGTGACGCGGCCATCACCAGCACGCAGGCACCGACGACGATCAGCACGAACAGGTTGAGTGACAGCTCGGTGCGCCAACCGCTCCAGTAGATGGTGACCATGCCGTCGTTGGTGCCTAGCGTAGTGGCGGCCACCACCGCAGCCACGAAGAGCAGCACCAGCCAGATGACGCCGCGCATGCGTCGCAATCCGCTAGCGGCCCGCGGCCGCGGTGGCAATGGCGGCGAGAGTGGCGTCGGGCCTCGGCACGCTGACCAGCCGCGCCTGTGCGGCCACCTGGCGCACCAGTTCGCTGGTGGAGACGACGCGCTTGGAGCCGCGATCGAAATAGCGGTCGAGCGCCGACTGCGCGTCACGCAGGTCGGATTGCGCGGTGTCGAACTGCCGGCTGAGCAGCGCCAGCCGGGCGTTCAGCATGCGCAGCTTGAGGTTCTCGCGCAGGAAGAAGGCCTGCTCGGGCGCTACCAGCATGGCTTCGGGCTGGTCAATGCGGGTGACGCGCACCAGCGAACGCACTTCCTGCCAAAGACGGTCGGCCAAGCCGCGCCAGCGCTCGGAATCCAGGGCGGCCCAGCCCGCCGAGCTGCCCGGCAGCGATGCCGCGGCAGACACCGAGGGCGCGGCGGCTCGAGACGCCGGACGCCGGTCGACCGCGGACAGCAGGGGCAGTTCATCGACTTGGCGGATCGCTTCGTCCAGCCGGATCGTCAGCACCGAGATGTCGGTGACACCGGCGGCACGCACCTTTTCGAGGTCCTGCGCCACGGCGCGGCGCACGCGTTCGAGCCTCGGCTGGTTGTAGCGCGCAAGCCGCTCGTCGGCCTGTTTGAGCGCCAGTGCCAGCGGCTCGCCGCTGCCGGTGATCGCGGTCTGCTGCATTGCCACGCGGATTGCGGCTTCGACGTCAGCGAGCACGTTTTCATCACGCGAACGTGCCAGCGACTGGATCAGATCCTCGAACTGGCTGCGCTGCATCGACGTCTCGGCCACACGCGCTTCGAGCAACGCCAGCTTGGCCGCCGATTCACGTGCCACGTCGTGCGCCTGGCGGGCCAGCAGGCGCGCCTCTGCGGCCTGATCGCTGCTGCCCTGCTGACGCTTGACGAGCTCGGTCTCCAGCGACTTGACGTGCTGCTGGGTGTTCCAGGCATAGACCGCAGTCGCCGCAGTAAAGGCCGCCAGCACGGCCGCACCGACCGCGATCCAGCGGCCCGATGACGCGGCGTCGGCGGCCGACGGCGAGGCGGCAGCGGGGGTGGGCACGGGGATGTCGGTCACAGCTGCCCCGATTGTATCGACGGCCCGGTGGCGGAAAGGCCACGAGTCAGCGCGTCGGCCACCGCCTCGGGGCGCGGCGCCACCAGTTCGACACGGCCGAAGCCGGCTGCGCGCGCGGCTTCGACAATGCGCGGGTGCGATGCCAGCGCCCGCGCCGGCCGCCAGTCCGCCGCCGGTGCCAGCGTGCGCAAGTGGGCCACGGCTTCGCTGCTGCTGAAGTGCCAGACGAATTCTCTTGGACACGCCAGCGCGTCGTTCAGCAGCGCCCGCCCGGCGGCGTCCAGCGTGGGCGGCAGACGGCGGTAGGCGACGACGAAGACCAGCGCGGCGCCGCGCTCGCGCAGCGTGTCCGCCAGCCAGTCGCGGCCGTCTTCGCCGCGCACCACCAGCACGCTGCGGCCGGCCCAGTCACGGCCCGCCAGGCGCGCCCACAGCGCTTCGGAGTCGAAGGACGGCGCGTCGGCCGGCGGCTCGACGATCTGCGCTTCGTCCAGCCCGGCAGCGCGCAGCGCGGCCGAGGTGCCGGGCCCGGTGGCGCCGGCCAGCAGCGCCGCCGGCCACCCGGCGGCCGCTGGCCGCGCGGCGAAAAAATGGCTCACCGCATTGGCGCTGACGAACATCACCAGCGTGTATCCGGGCAGGCCGGCCCAGGCCGTGTGCAATGGTGCGACGTCGGCGGCCGGGCCGATGCCGATCAATGGCAGCGCCGCAGCGGCCACGCCCAGTGCGTGCAGACGTTCCACCCAGGGCAGCGCTTGCGGCGCCGGCCGGGTGACGATGACCTGCGGCACCGTGCGGCTCAAGCCGCCGGCAAGTAGGCGCCGGCGCCGGCTTCGCGCAGCAAGGCTGCGGCCCGCTCGCCGGCGGCGCGCGCCTGCGCTTCGTCGGTGACCACGGCCCGCACCTGGGCGCGCAGCAAGGGGCGCCGCACGTCCTCGAAATCGCCCAGCGCGCTGTCGAGCACCAGCTCGGTGCCCTGCCAGACCGCATGCGCCGCCAGCGGCATGCTGCAGCTGCCACCGAGCGAGCGCGACACGGCGCGTTCCGCATGCACGGCCAGCCAGGTGGGACGGTGGATCATCTGGCCGAGTTGCTCGCGCAGTTCGGTGGCGTCTTCGCGCACCTCGATGCCGAGCGCGCCCTGGCCGGCGCACGGGATCATCCGATCAGGCTCGAAGCGCGCGCGGATGCGCTGCGCCAGCCCCAGCCGCATCAAACCGGCCGCCGCCAGCACGATGGCGTGGAAAGCACCCTCGTCGAGCTTGCGCAGCCGCGTGTCGAGATTGCCGCGCAGCGGCTCGATCTGCAGGTCGGGCCGCTCGGCCATCAGCTGCACCACGCGGCGCAGGCTGGAGGTGCCGACCACCGCGCCCATCGGCAGGCTGGCCACATCAGCGTAGTCGTTGGAGACGAAGGCGTCGCGCGGGTCTTCACGCTGCAGCACGGCAGCCAGCACGAAGCCTTCCGGCAGGTCCATCGGCACGTCTTTCAGCGAATGCACGGCGAGGTGCGCGCGGCCTTCTTCGAGCGCGGTTTCCAGCTCCTTGACGAACAAGCCCTTGCCGCCGACCTTGGACAGGGCGCGGTCGAGGATCTGGTCGCCACGCGTCGTCATGCCGAGCAGTTCGACCGTCAGGCCGAAACGCTGCCGCAACAGGGCTTGCACATGTTCGGCCTGCCACAGCGCCAGGCGGCTTTCGCGGGTGGCGATGACGGTGACGGAACGCTGGGTTGGAATGCTGCTCATGGCAGGATTATCGCCAGCCCGGCGGCACTTCCCAAGGACTTCCAAAGCACTTCCCAACCACTGCCGAAGAGGCCGTCGCTAGCCGCTCCGGCACGGCACTTGCGTGCACAATTGGTAACTTGGTTACCAGTTCCGGAGACTTCCATGCCGCGCGCCGCCAGCTCCCGCCCTGCCCCGATCGCCACCCGCGACAAGCTGCCGGGCGCGCATCGGCTGAAGGCCGGTGACGCGGCCGAGAACAACAAACCGCTGGTCGAGGACATCCGCCTGCTCGGCCGGATACTCGGCGACGTCATCCGCGAGCAGGAAGGCAAGGAGGCCTACGAGCTGATCGAACGCGTGCGCCAGCTTTCGGTGGCCTACCGGCTGAAGCAGGACGCCAGCGCCGGCCGCGTGCTCGACCGGCTGCTGAAGAACCTGACGGCCGACCAGACGGTGACGGTGATTCGCGCCTTCAGCTACTTTTCGCACCTGGCCAACATCGCCGAAGATCGCCAACATGTGCGGCGCCGGCTGGTGCATGAGCGCGCCGGCCAGACGCAGGAAGGCTCGCTGGCGGTCGCCTTCGACCGCCTGCACCAGGCCGACCATCGCGCCGCCGACATCGCCCGCGTGCTGCGCCACGCCTACATCTCGCCGGTGCTCACCGCCCACCCGACCGAGGTGCAGCGGCAAAGCATCCTGGGTGCCGAGCGCGCCATTGCCGAACTGGTAGGCCAGCGCGACGAATTGCCGACGCCGCACGCCATGGTCGACAACGAAGAACTGCTGCGCGCCCGCGTCACCCAGCTCTGGCAGACACGCATGCTGCGCACCGCCAAGCTGACCGTGGCCGACGAGATCGAGAACGCGCTCGGCTACTACCAGGCCACTTTTCTGCGCGAGATTCCGCGCCTGTACCGGGAGGTCGAGCGCCTGCTGAATGGCCACGCCGTGCCTTCGTTCCTGCGCATGGGCCACTGGATCGGCGGCGACCGCGATGGCAACCCCAACGTGACGGCGGACACGCTGCGCAACGCCCTGTCCAGGCAATCCGAGGTGGCGCTGCGCTTCTACCTCACCGAGCTGCACCGGCTGGGCGCGGAGCTGTCGATGTCGGGCACCCTGGCCGGCGTGTCGCCCGAAATGGCGGCATTGGCCGAGCGTTCGCCCGACCGCAACGTGCACCGCCAGGACGAACCTTACCGGCGTGCGCTGACCGGCATGTATGCGCGGCTGGCCGCCACACTGCACGCGCTGACCGGCACCGAGGCGCTGCGCCACGCGGTGGCGCCGCAAGACGCCTACGCCGACAGCGCCGCCTTCCTGGCCGACCTGCAGACGATCGAGGATTCATTGGTCGGGCACCACGCGCGGGCGCTGGTGGCGCCGCGGCTGGCGCCTCTGAAGCGCGCGGTGCAGGTGTTCGGATTCCACCTCGCCACGCTGGACTTGCGGCAGAGCTCCGACCAGCATGAACTGGTGATCGGCGAGTTGCTTCGCGTGGCGCGCATCACGCCCGATTACACGGCGCTGGGCGAAAACGCACGCCGCCGACTGCTGATGGGCCTGCTCAACGACGCCCGGCCGCTGCGCGTGCGCGGCGCCGCCTACACGCCACTGCTGCTCGGGGAAATCGAGATCTTCGAGACCGCGCGCGATTCGATTGCGATGTACGGCCGCGAGGCGCTGCGCCACTACATCATCTCGCACACCGAGGATGTCAGCGACCTGCTCGAAGTGTTGCTGCTGCAGAAGGAAGCCGGTTTGCTGGCCGGCACGCTGGACGACGGCGCGACGGCCGCGCTGATCACCGTGCCGCTGTTCGAGACCATCGGCGACCTGCGCAACGCCGGGCCGATCATGCGCGCCTTCTACGCCCTGCCCGGCGTGGTCGCGATGGTCAAGCGCAGCGGCGCCGAGCAGGACGTGATGCTCGGTTACAGCGACAGCAACAAGGACGGCGGTTTTTTCACCAGCAACTGGGAGCTCTACCGCGCCGAGACCGCGCTGGTCGAACTGTTCGATCCGCTGGAAGCCGAACACGGCATCCGGCTGCGCCTGTTCCATGGCCGCGGCGGCACCGTGGGCCGCGGCGGCGGCCCCAGCTACCAGGCGATCCTGGCGCAGCCGCCGGGCACCGTGAAGGGCCAGATCCGGCTGACCGAGCAAGGCGAGGTGATCGGCTCCAAGTACGCTAACCCGGAAATCGGCCGCCACAACCTGGAAACGCTGGTCGCGGCGACGCTGGAAGCGACGATGTTGCACCCGACCAAGAGCGCGCCGAAAGCCTTCCTCGAGGCAGCCGCCACGCTCAGTGATGCGAGTTACGCCGCTTACCGCAAGCTGGTCTACGAAACACCCGGTTTCACCGAATACTTCTTCGCCGCCACGCCGATCCGCGAGATCGCCGAACTCAACATCGGCTCGCGGCCGGCCTCGCGCAAGGCCACGAGCGCCATCGAAGACCTGCGCGCCATTCCATGGAGCTTCTCCTGGGGCCAGTGCCGGATGGCGCTGCCCGGCTGGTGCGGTTTCGGCTCGGCGATCCAGGCATTCGCCGGCGACAAGGCCGCGCCGGACCACAAGGCGAAGGTCGATCTGCTGCAGCGCATGCACCGGCAGTGGCCGTTCTTCCGCACCCTGCTTTCCAACCTCGACATGGTGCTGGCGAAGAGCGACCTGCGCATGGCCGCGCGCTACACGGAACTGGTGGAAGACAAGCGGCTGGGCAAGCGCATCTTCGCGGCGATACGCGCCGAATGGGAACTGGCGAACGAGGCGCTGGCACTGATCACCGGCGAAACGCAGCGCCTGCAGAGCAACCCGACTCTCGCGCGCTCCATCGAACACCGCTTCCCCTACCTCGACCCGCTGAACCACCTGCAGGTGGAACTGCTGCGCCGCTACCGCCAGCGGCAGGACGGCGACGTGACGGTGGAACGACTCAAGCGCGGCATCCACCTGTCGATCAACGGCGTGGCGGCGGGGCTGCGCAACACGGGCTGACGGGACTCGGGCCGCTGGCCAGGCAGCGCTCAACCGGCCAGCGCGCCCCGCCCGAGCAATTCCCTGGCCGCCCGCAGCACCGCACCCACTTCGATGCGGGACACCGCCTCCAGCGCCGCCGCGTAACCCACCGGCACGCGCGGCGCACCCAGCCGCGCGACACGACATTCCAGCGCCTGCGCGGCGGCGGCCGCCACCTCGGCGCCGAAGCCCGCGGCCTGCACGGATTCATGCACCACCAGCAGGTGGCCCGTGCGGGCGCAATCGGCCAACACGGCGGCGCGGTCCCAGGGCCAGATCGTGCCCAGGTCGATGACACTGGCGCCGATGCCTTCGGCCAGCAGCGCATCGGCCGCCTGCGCCACCGTGTGCACTGCCGCCGACCAGCTGACCATCGTCAGCGCGCCGCCTGCGCGCAGCACGCGCGCCCGGCCCAGTTCCGCTGGCAGGCCGTCGTCGACCTCGCCCATCACGCCCCACAGCTCCTTGTGTTCCATGTAGATCACCGGGTCGTCGCCGCGCAGCGCGGCCAGCAGCATGCCGTGGTTGTCTTGCGGCGTGCTCGGGCAGAGCACCACCACGCCGGGCAGATGGGCAAACCAGGCTTCGAAGGACTGCGAATGCTGCGCGGCGGACGAGGCCCAGACGCCGATCGGCAGCCGCGCCACCAGCGGCACCCGGCCCTGCCCGCCGAACATGAAGCGGTTCTTCGCGGCCTGGTTGACGATCTCGTCCATCGCGCACATTGCGAAGTCGGCCACGCGCATTTCCACCACTGGGCGCAGCCCTGCCAGCGCCATGCCGACACCGGCGCCCATGATGGTGCTCTCGGAGATCGGCGTGTCGATGATGCGATCGGGCCCGAACTCGGCCAGCAATCCCTTGTACTGACCGAAGATGCCGCCGCGGCCGAGGTCTTCACCGAGCGCCACCACGCTGGCGTCCTCGCGCATCGCGGTGGCCAGCGCCGCCGCGCCGGCCTCGGCGTAACTCATTCTCGTCACAGCCATTGCCCGGCTCCCAGTGTCTGCACGTCGGCATAGGCGGCTGCCGCCTCGGGCGGCGGCGAGTTCTCGGCAAACTGCACCGCGTCGGCAATCTCGGCGCGTGCCTCGGCGTCGATGCCGTCGGCCAGCGCGGCCGGAGCGCCCAGCGCCAGCAGTTGATCGCGGGCGCGGCGCAGCGGGTCGGTGGCGATGGCATCGGCCACATCCAACGGGTCGCGGTAGGCCTGGCCGTCCACCGAGACATGGCCCTTCACACGCCAGGTCAGCGCGTGCAGGAAGCGCGGGCCGGCGCCGCCGCGAACCTCGTCGATCTGCCTGCCGGCCAGCGTCGAAACGGCCAGCACATCGTTGCCGTCGACCTGCTCGGCCGGCACGCCGATGGCGCGTGAGCGTGCCGCTGCACCCGCGCCCGCCGTCATCGGCGCGCTGGCCGTGGTGGCCGAGAACCGGTTGTCCTCGCAGACGAAGAGCACCGGCAACTGGTAGACCGCAGCCCAGTTCAGCGCCTCCAGGAAGGGGCCGCGATTGATCGCGCCGTCGCCGAAAAAGCAGGCCACGACCTGTGGCCTGCGCTGAATCTTCAGCGCATGCGCGGCGCCGCAGGCAATCGGCAGGCCGGCCGCCACCACGCCGTTGGCGCCCAGCATGCCGACCGAAAAGTCGGCGATGTGCATCGAGCCGCCCTTGCCGCCGTTGCTGCCGGTGGCGCGGCCATACAGCTCGGCCATCATGCCGCGCACGCCGGCGCCCTTGGCCAGAGTGTGGCCGTGGCCGCGGTGCGTGCTGGTCAGCAGGTCTTCGTGTTGCAGGTGGGCGCAGACGCCGGCCGGCACCGCCTCCTGGCCGATCGACAGGTGCAGCGGGCCGCGCACCCTGGCGCTGGCGCTGGCCGCCGCGCCGAACACCGTCACACCGCCGATGCTGGCGGCCTCGGCCGCTTCCTCGAAAGCCCGTATGCGCGCCATGCAGCGGTACAGCGCCGCCAACTCCGCCAATTCATCGTTCACGTTCGGATCTCCAGCCAATTCGGGTGCGGCCTTTACTGCCCAGTCATGCGGATCCAGCAACGGCACGTTCCCGTCGATGATGCCAGCCGTGCCGGGACGGGCTGGCCAGAGGGCGCGCAACATGATGCTTGTCAATACGGTTCAGCCGCCGAAGCGTAGAAAGCGTCCGGCAGGTTTCGCGCGGTGAAGCCGGCCCAGACCTTACATTGCACTTGTTGTTCCAAGCGTCCGGACCCCGTCCGCGCCGGTGTCCCGCGCGCCGGCACGGCAGCCACCGAGGATCAGCCTTGAAGGCCCATCACACCGACCCCTCAGGCACGCGCAAACCCGGCGTCGACGACACGCTGTTCCGCCGCGTCTGTGAACTGGCCGAAGAGGGCGTCTGGTTGGTCGATGCGCAGACCCGCACGACCTTCGCCAACTGCAAGCTGGCGCAGATGCTGGGCTGGGAAGTCGCGGCCATGATGGGCCGCCCGCTGGCCGATTTCGTGCAACCCGAGGAACAGGGTGCGCTGGCTGAAATCGTTGCACGCCGTCAGCAAGGCATCATCGAAATCACCGAGGATTTCGAATTCCGGCTGCGGCGCAGCGATGGCCGGCCGCTGTGGGTGCGCGTCTCCACCCACCCCATTTTCGATGACGCCGGTGCCTGCGCAGGCGCGTCGGCCATCCTTTCGGACATCACCAAACGCCGGCAGGCAGAGGCCGAACTGCAGGAGGCCCATACCTTCCTGCAGGCCACCATCGACGGCATCAGCGCGCACCTGTGCGTACTGGACGAAAAGGGCAGCATCGTTGCGGTCAACCAGGTCTGGCGGCGTTTTGCCTGGGCCAACGGCGGCGATGCCGCCCACTGCGCCGAGGGCATGAACTACCTGGAGGTCTGCGATCGGGCCCTCGACCCTGCCGCCGATAGTGCCGACAGCGCAGCCGGCGCCGCCGCCTGCGCCGCCGGCCTGCGCCGCGTGCTCGCGCAGCAGGCCACTTCATTCGAACTGGAGTATCCCTGCCATTCACCGAACCAGAAGCGCTGGTTCGTCGTCCGTGCGCATCGGCTGGAGATCGAGGGCCCTGTGCGCGTGATCGTGGAGCATGTCGACATCAGCGGGCCGCGCCTTGCCGAACTCGCGCTTCGCGAGAGCGAAGAGCGTTACCGCATGCTGTTCGACAACAGCCTGGACGGCGTGTTGCTGACGCGCCCCGACGGCGCCGTGCTGGCCGCCAACCCGGCGGCCTGCGTCATGCTGCGCATGCCGGCCGCCGAGATCTGCCGGCGCGGCCGCACCGGGCTGACGGTGTCTGGCGATCGGCGGCTGAAGGCCTGGCTGCGCAAGCGTGCGCGCAGCGGCACGGCACGTGGCGATGTCACGCTGCAGCGCGGCGACGGCAGCCGCTTCGAGGCCGAGTTGTCGTCGTCGATCTACCTTGACACCGCCGGCGGCGAACACGCCTGCATCGTGATCCACGACAACAGCGAGCGGCTGGCCGAAGAGCAGGCGCGGCACCGCCTGGAGGCACGTTTGCAGGACGCGCAGAAGCTGGAGTCGATCGGCACGCTGGCCGGAGGCATCGCCCATGACTTCAACAACATCCTGGCATCGATCATGGGCAACGTGGCGCTGGTGCAGGCCGACCTGCCGTCCACGCACGCGGCGCAGGAAGGCCTGACGCAGATCACTCGCGCCAGCCACCGTGCACGCGACCTGGTGCAGCAGATCCTGGCCTTCAGCCGCAGCCAGCCGCTGCGCCATACCGCGCAGCCGCTGGCGCCGATGCTCGAAGAGGTGGTGTCCATGCTGCGCGCCACCTTGCCCGCAGGCGTGCAACTGACGCTGCGGCAGAGCGACGCTTCGATGACCGTCAGCGCCGACGCCGGGCAGATACAGCAGGTGCTGATGAACCTGGGCATCAATGCCTGGCACGCACTGAAAGATGGCCGCGGCCGCATCGTGATCGAAACCGCGCCCTGCCGCCTCGGCGCCACGCGTGCCGGCGTCGCACGCGGCCTGCCGACGGGCCGCTACGCGCAGATCAGCGTGCGCGACGATGGCTGCGGCATGAGCGAAGCGGTGCGGCAGCGCATCTTCGAGCCCTTCTTCTCCACCAAGGCGGTGGGCCAGGGCACCGGGCTGGGCCTGTCGGTCGCGCATGGCATCGTGCTCGGCCACCAGGGCGCCATCGAGGTCGACAGCCAGGTCGGCGCTGGCACGCGGGTTCAGATCTGGCTGCCGCTGCTCGAAGAGCCGGCGCTGGCAACCCTGGCCGCGCCGCTGGCAGCGCCGCTGGCGGCGGCGGCGGCCGGAGGCAGCGGCGAGCAGGTGATGTTCGTCGATGACGATGAGCTGATGCGGTTGATGGTCGAGCGCCTGCTCCAGCGCCAGGGCTACGAGGTGCGCTGCTGCTCGTCAGCCGACGAGGCACTGGCCTTGGTGCGGGCCGCCCCGGCCGCCGTCGATCTGGTGCTGACCGACTTCAACATGCCGGGGCGTTCGGGCCTGGAACTCGCGCGCGACCTGGCACGGCTGCGCCCGGCGCTGCCGGTGCTGATCTGCTCGGGTTATATCGACGACGATCTGTGCCTTCAGGCCGACCAGGCCGGAGTGCGCCGCGTGCTGGCCAAGGAACACCTGCTCGAAGTACTGCCGGTGGCCTTGAGCACGGTGCTGGAGCACGCCGCCGCAGAACGCGCGAAACGCAGCTGACGCAGCGTTCCCACCGGCCAAGGGTGCAGCCGCCGAGAATGGGCGCACGACCGAGAGCCAGCCCCACCACACCGGCCCGCGAAAGGCCTCACAGGCAGCCTTCGTCGAAAGCACACTCGCCGGCTTTGCCCGCCTCTACCTGCGCCGGGGCCTGCCGATTTGCCTGCTGTGCCTGCTGGCGACCGCCTGGCACTGGAGCCGGCCGAGCCCCTGCAGCCTGGGCGTGTCGTTCCCGCAGGCCGCAGCGCTGCTGGCGGTGGCCGCACTGCTGTTGAATCTGCCTTCGTTCAGGCTGCAGCGCAGGTGGCTGCGGGCGCGGATGCAAGGCGGGCTGCCGCTGAGCGCAGGGTCGTTCGCGCTGCGCTTCTACCTCATCAACGGCGGGCTGGCGATCAGTCTGTCGGTGCTGCTGCGGCAGCCGCTGCTGCAACTGCTGTTTTTCCACCGGCTCTATCCGGTGGTCTTCTGGCGCCTGCCACGGCAGCAGGATGGGTGACGCGATCAGGCGCAACGTCGACTCGACCAGGTCAGGCTGGGTGATACCGAAGCGCTGGTCGGTCAGCGTGTCGCTGACGCGCAGCGGCGTCTGCAGCCGGAACAGGGCCAGGCCCTCGGCGCGCGGGCGGAAAGACGAAGGCCAGTTCTTCGCTGCCCAGGTCGGCCTGGCCGGAGCCACTGACACGCACGCGGGTCGTGTCGATCAGGAACCTGTCGTCGGTCAGAATGCCGTCGCGGAGGTCGAAGCGGCCCACCACGCAGTTGACCCACGCATTCCCGCCCGGATCGATCAGGGGCAGCACGGAGAGCACGAGGTTGACCGACCAGAGGTTGAAGACACCGAGGCTCAGGTCCACCGGCCAGACGGCGAGGTTCAACTTTCCGTTGGCCTTGCGCATGATGGTGGCCAGCGCGGGTGCCTTGCCCTCGAGGTCCAGGTTCAGGCTGAAGAGGCCGTCCACGTCGTCGGCCCGGCCCAAACGGCGGGCAATGATGCCGCAGTCGAAACGCTCGATCTGCGCGCCGACCGCGCACTCGACTTCTGTCCCCTTCACGTCGTAGCTGCCCGCCAGCCTCATGCGGCCGCCGGGCAGGTTGAGCACGGCGGGGTCGAGATGCAGTCGCCCGTCCTGCAACTTCAGGTGCAGCAAGCCGTCGGCGAGAAGGTCGGCGCCGGACAGCACCCCGCTGCGGCCCGGCGCGGCCTCGCAGCGTCAGTTCGTCCAGATCGAGACTGCGGCGCGCCGCCGAACGCGCATCGAAACGGCTGATCGACAGCCCGCGCAGCGTGAGCTGTCCGAGGTCGATCCCGGCCGGGGGCGAGCCTGAGCCCGTCGACGGCGGGAACGCCCAGTTGCCACGGCCGTCAGCGGCTTGCTCGAGCGCCAGACGGACGTCGCTGGCCTCGATGGCGCGCAAACGCAGCCGGCCGCGCAAGGCGTCGAGCAGGCCGATGCGGACGCGGCCCCGGTCCGCCGAGAGGAACTCCGGCCCGCTGAAGCCGGGCGGGTTCAGCACGCGCAGGCCGCCGCTCTTCAGCACCAGTTCGCGGTCCAGCGTGAGCCCGACAGCGCCCTGCAGCACGACCGAGCGGCCGAGCGCGGCGGAGGCGTGCCGCGCGCCGGCGTTTCGCCATCGCGTGCCGTCTGATCGTCACCCCGAACAGCACGGCCGCCGTCAACACGGCGGTGGTCAGCACCGGCATCGGGGCGACCAGCACAGCCAGCACGAGCGGCATGCGCCGCCAGCGGCCGGTCATGGCCGGCCACCGGTGGCTGTCGCTGGTTCGCAGATCCGCACGGCTTTGACGTTAACGCCGCGTGGCCAGCCAGATGCTCGGAAGGATCAGCGCGCCGCCGGCCAGGTGGTACCAGCCCGGCGCCTCGCCGAGAATCGCCCAGGCGCCGAAGGCCGCGTACACCGGCGACAGGTACATCACCAGCGCGGTGCGCGCCGCGCCTAGTTCACGCTGCATGTACGAGTACGCGCCATAGGAGAGTACGCCCGGCACCACGGCGGCGAACACGACCAGCCCCAGTGCCTGCGCGGTGAATGCATGGCGCGGCAGCAGCCACCATTCCAGCGCCGTGAAGGGAATCAACACCAGCACGCCGCCGCAGATGATCACCACCAGCCGCTCGGCCGGCCCCAGCGTGCTGGGCCAGCGCTTGAGCAGCACCGAGTAGGCGGCCCAGGACACGGCGGCCACGGCGATCCAGCCGTCACCCGGCGTCAGGCGCACGGCGAGCAGCCGCGCCGGGTCGCCCTTGGCGATGACGAACAGCACGCCGAGCAGCGCCAGCAGGACGCCGCCGCGCTGCGCGTTCGACATGCGCTCGTCCAGCAAACGGGTGCCGGCCGCGACGATGGCGATCGGCGTGGCGGCGTAGATCAGCGCGATGTTGGTCGAGCTCGTGCTCTGGCCGCCGAGGTAGACGAAGGCGCCGCAGATCCACATGCCCAGCGCGCCCAGCACCAGCAACTGCGGCCATTCACGCCGCCAGGGCGCGCCGTCGGCCGCCAGGCCGCGCCAGACGAAAGGCAGCATCAGCAGCGCCGCCAGGCTCCAGCGGCCCAGCGCCAGCAGGTGCGGCGCGATGACGCCGTCGGCCAGCCGGGCGATCAGGTAGTTCGACGACCACAGCATCGGCACCACCCAGAGCAGGATGCGAGCCAGGCGCTCGGAGTTCGGGTTGTGCAAAGGGGGTGTCGGGAATGAACGGCGGGCGGCGCATTCTGCCCGCCGATCGGTCGATCCGGTGTTTTTTGGCAACAGGACGCGCTGAACCGCCCTTGTCAGTTAAGGGTTAACCCTCAATTGTGCTACCGTAAACAGATAGAGGAGGACTCACCATGTCCCATGTTTTCGAGCTTATCAACGCTCTGTTTCCGCGCAGCACACCGCAGCGTACCTTGGACGAAACCTATCTGGCCGCCGCCGCCGATACTGCGGACTTCGAACGCCGCCTGCAGGCCCTGGAACGACGTGGGCGACGCGTCACGCCGGACCTGACCTATTCGCTAGGCCTGCGCTGAGGCGGTCGCCATGACATGCCACCCCGCCACGCAGAGCACGACCCCGATCGATCTGGCGTCGGCAGCGTGGCAGTTCGGCATCGGCCTGCTGCACCTGCCGTTCGACAGCGCGCGCGAGCAATACGCTCTGGGCGTGCGCGCGGGCTTGATCGAACGCTCGATGCTGGCCGCGCGCGATTTCGAACTCGGGCTCGGCATGGCCGAGCAGGCCACGCTCGGCCCACTGGCCCGCCGCTGCTGAGCCGGCCGGGCACGGCACCGAAGGTTACCGCGAAGCCATCGCCTCGCCCATGCGGATGGTGCCGCCTGTCGCCCAGGCCGGGTTGAAGCGCAGCGGCCCTTTCGGGAACAGCATGACGACGGTGGAGCCGAGCATGAAACGGCCCATCTCATCGCCTTGCGACAAATCGATGCGCCGGTCGGCATAGCGCCATTCGCGCAGGCTGCCCGGCCGCGGCGGGTTGACCACGCCGTGCCAGACGGTGGCCATGCTTCCGACGACCGTCGCGCCCACCAGCACCAGCACCCAGGGGCCGGGGTTGGCGGCGTCGCCGTCGAACACGCAAACCACACGCTCGTTGCGTGCAAACAGCCCCGGCACGCCTCTCGCCGTGGTCGGGTTGACCGAAAACAGTTCGCCCGGCACATGGATCATGCGTTGCAGGCGCCCGCCGCAGGGCATGTGGATGCGGTGGTAGTCCTTCGGGCTCAGATAGAGGGTGGCGAAATGGCCGCCGTGGTACATCGCGGCCAGCGCGGCGTCGCCGCCCACGAGCGCGGTGGCCGTGTAGTCGTGGCCCTTCGCCTGGAAGATGCGCTCACCATCGATGGCACCGAACTGGCTGATCGCGCCATCGACCGGGCAGACCAGGCTCGCGCTCGCCAGCGGCCGCACGCCGGGCTTCAGCGCGCGGGTGAAGAAGTCGTTGAAGCTGGCGTACACGGCGATGTCGGGCTCGGCGGCCTCGGCCATATTGACGCCGTAACGGCCGACGAACCAGCGGATCAGCGACGTCGTGGCGCTGCCCCAATGCCCCCCCGCCACCCAGCCGGCGAACGAGGTCAGCGCCTGCTTGGGCAGCAGGTATTGCGGCAGCACCGCCAGGCGGTCGCTCATCGAACCGGCACGGCTCAGCGGATCGGCGACAGTTCGCGCATCGCGCGCACCGCGCCGGCGCCGGCCGCCGCGCCGAAACGCTTGGCCAGCCGCTCGGCGACGTTCTCGCGCGGCGTGTAGTCGATGATCTCCTCGGCCTTGATGACCTCGCGGGCCACGAAGTCGAGGTTGCCCAGGCGGTCGGCCAGGCCCAGGCGCACGGCTTCCTCGCCGTTCCAGAACAGGCCCGAGAAGGTGTCGGGCGATTCCTTCAGCCGCTTGCCACGGCCTTCGCGCACCACCTTGATGAATTGTTGGTGAATCTGGTCGATCATCGCCTTGGCGTAGGCGTTCTGCTTTTCGTTCTGCGGCGAGAACGGGTCGAGCATGCCCTTGTTCTCGCCAGCGGTCAGCAGCCGTCGCTCGACGCCGGCTTTTTCCATCAGGCCGGTGAAACCGAAGCCGTCCATCAGCACGCCGATGCTGCCGACCACGCTGGCCTTGTCGACGAAGATCTCGTCGGCCGCCACGGCGATGTAATAGGCACCCGAGGCGCACATCTCCTCGACCACCGCGTAGACCTTCTTCTTGTGCTTGGCCTTCAGGCGCAGGATCTCGTCGTTGACGATGCCGCTCTGCACCGGGCTGCCGCCCGGCGAGTTGATACGCAGCACCACCGCCACCGCCCCCTGGTCTTCGAAGGCGCTGCGCAGCGAAGCCACCAGCGCCTCGGCGCTGGCTTCGCTGTCGGCTGCGATCTCGCCGCGCACTTCCACCAGCGCGGTGTGCGGCGTGCTGGGGGCCGTGGGCAGGAGACGCTGCGCAAAGACCGCCCAGGCTACCGCCAGCGCCAGGCCGAACCAGGCCAGCCGGATGAAGTTGCGCCAGCGCCGCTCGCTGCGCTGCTGCAGCAGCATTTCGCGAGCCACACGCTCCAGGCCGGATTCGAAAACGGCCTGCGGTTGCGGTTGCGGTTGCGATAACGCCGGGGCTGGCGCAGCGTCAGCGGAAGAGATTGGTTCGTTTTGGTCGTTCATCGGGGGCTCGTTGCCGCCGGGGCTTCGATGGGCGCCGGCCGGATGTCGTGGGAAGGATACCAATAGACCTCGCCGCCACGTTCTTCGACGGCAAGGGCCTGCAAACGGCCGCGGCCGCAAGGGCCGCCGACGCAGCGGCCGTCGGCCGGCTCGTACGCCGCGCCGTGAATAGAGCAGAGCAGCCAGCGCCGGTCTGCATCGAGAAACTCGCCTGGCTTCCAGTCCATTTCGGCGGGCACATGGGCGCAGCGGTTCAGGTAGGCGACCACCCGGCCGTCGAAACGCAGCGCGAAGGCGCTGACCGGCTGGCCGAACTGCATCACGCTCCAGACCTTGGCCCGGCCCCGCTCTTCCAGCGCCCGGGCGTCGCAGAGGTGTTGCGCGGGTTCGGCGGGAACCGTGTCGGGCAAGGCCTGCGGCAGGTGAGGCTCAGCCATTCTGCAGCAGCCAGTCGTGCAGTTCGCGTGTCGAATGGGCGACGAACAGCGGCTCGAACGGTGCAAAGCTGTCGTGGCCATGCGCGCCGTAGCTGACACCTACACGCGCCGTGCCGGCGTTGCGCGCCAGCAGCAGGTCGTGCGTGGTGTCGCCGATCATCAGCGTGCGGCCGGGCGGGCAGCCCAGTTGCGCCATCAGCTCCAGCAGCATCATCGGGTGCGGTTTGGACGCCGTCTCGTCCGCCGTGCGCGTGCTGTCGAACAAACCGCGAAGTTCCACCTGTGCCAGCGCGTCGTCCAGGCCCCGCCGGTTTTTGCCCGTGGCCACGGCCAGATGATGGTTGCGCGCCTTCAGCGCGTGCAGCATGTCCAGCGTGCCGGGGAACAGCACCAGTTCGTCCTGCCGCGCCATGTAATGGTGGCGGTAGCGCTGGCCGAGCGCGGGATAGTCGTCTTCGGCCAGCCCGGGCGCGGCATGTTTCAGGGCATCGTGCAGGCCCAGGCCGATGACGTAGGCGGCGGCCTCGTTGCTGGGCACGACCGCGCCGATGTCGGCGCAGGCCGCCTGAATGCACTGGACGATCAGCCCGGTGGAATCGAACAGGGTGCCGTCCCAGTCGAAGACGATGAGGTCGAATTGGCGTGTTTTCATAGCTTGGACAGAAGTGTCGCGCAGTCCGCCGGCAGCGGCGCCCGCAGGGTGAAACGCTCGCCGCTGGCCGGGTGGTCGAAGGCGAGCTCGCGGGCGTGCAGGAACATGCGCTCGAAGCGCACGCCGGACCGCCATTCGCCACGCGCGAGCTGTCGGTTGAGGGCGAAATCGCCGTATTTGGGGTCGCCGACGATCGGATGCCCGGCGTGCGCAAGGTGCACGCGGATCTGGTGCGTGCGCCCGGTCTTCAGCGTCACGTCGAGCAAGGTGAAGTCGGCGAACGGCCGGTCGATGCGCACCAGGGTGATGGAGCGCTTGCCCTCGGCATGCGCCTCGGGCACGACACGCACATGGCGTTCGCCGGCGGCGTCGAGTGCCTTGTGCAGTGCCTGATCGATCACCTTGAGGCGCGCCGGCCAGGCGCCGGACACCAGAGCTTGATAGTGTTTGCCGGTCTCGCGGGCGCGAAACTGATCTTGCAGCGCGGTCAGCGCGCTGCGCTTCTTGGCCAGCAGCAGCACGCCCGAGGTTTCACGGTCGAGCCGGTGCACCAGTTCCAGGTAACGCGCCTCTGGCCGCGCGCGCCGCAGTTGTTCTATGACGCCGAAGCTGACGCCGCTGCCACCATGCACCGCCACGCCGGCCGGTTTGGCGATCGCCAGCAGGTGATCGTCTTCCAGCAGGATGGGGAACTCACGCGGCGGCACGTCCCCGGCATCGTTGCGCGACGCCGGCAGGCGCACTGGCGGCACACGGATCTGGTCGCCTTCGGCCACCCGGGTGTCGGCAGCCGCCCTGCCCTTGTTGACGCGCACCTCGCCGGAGCGGATGACTCGGTAGACATGTGTCTTGGGCACACCCTTGAGCAGGCGCAGCAGGTAGTTGTCCAGCCGCTGCCCGGAGGACTCGGCGTCGACGGTGAGATGCTGCACCTGGGGTGCCTCGGCCGGGGCAGGTGCGGCGATTTTGGCCCCTATAATCCGGCGGTCCACGGCAGTGTGATCGGTGCTTGAATATCGGGAGTCTACCCGGGCACCCTCGCCGGTCCGTGGCAGGTCATGCACGGGGAGCTGTGCATGATCAGGTGATGCAACATCCTGAGGCAATGCCCGGGCCGTGGTTCCCAAGTGACCCGGCAGAGCGTGGCCCGAGGTGGCAGAGAGATTCAGAAGAACCCGGCCTCTCGCCCGCCCAGTGCGGAATTGAGGCACCGAAAATTCCAGGTGCAAGACGTTCAGGCCCCAGTTCCAGCCTAGGCTGGAATTTGGCAAACACGCCATTGCACCGCGTCCAGCGACGCCACAGGCTCATGCGCTCCCCGTCACCCTTCACATTCGCCACGCCACGGCCCCGGTGTCACACCGATGCGGCCGGTGGTGGCAATGGGCCATCTCCGCGCGATCCGCGGCCGGCCGGGCCGACGCCAACCGCAGGCCACGCCGTCGCCGGCACGCACGCGCCAACGCTGCGCTGCTGACCGCAACATCGCGGTCCAGTGCAGTCCAGGGCATTTCGCGACCACGGTTCTCCCGCGTTTCTCGTGCATCGAAGCTGCCGCCGCGCCCCCCCGGGCCGGCGGTGTGGAAACACGCGCCGCCCTGAGGGTGGCGCGGTTTGGGAGTGCCGATGAAACGCATGCTGATCAACGCCACGCAGCCCGAAGAGCGGCGCCTGGCCATTGTCGACGGCCAGAAGCTGCTCGACTTCGAGACCGAGATCGAAGGGCGCGAACAGCGCAAGGGCAATATCTACAAAGCCGTCATCACACGCGTCGAGCCATCGCTCGAAGCCTGTTTTGTCGACTACGGCGAAGAACGCCACGGCTTCCTGCCGTTCAAGGAGATCTCGCGCAACTACTTCCGCGAAGGCGCCGAAGTCAAGAACGCACGCATCCAGGACGTCGTCAAGGAAGGCGACAACCTGCTCGTGCAGGTCGAGAAGGAAGAGCGCGGCAACAAGGGCGCGGCGCTGACCACTTACGTCAGCCTGGCCGGCCGCTACCTGGTGCTGATGCCCAACAACCCGCGCGGCGGCGGCGTCAGCCGGCGCATCGAGGGTGAAGACCGCGAAGAGCTGAAGGAAAACCTCGATCAGCTCGATTATCCGAAAGGCATGAGCCTGATCGCGCGCACCGCCGGCATCGGCCGCAGCGCCGCCGAGCTGCAGTGGGACCTGAACTACATGCTCAAGCTGTGGACCGCCATCGACGGCGCGTCCAA